>Ga0247810_10001051_pt1 | contig 19306 bp, 13 predicted proteins | sample UWRJL119311C1_FD_179918 | JGI IMG/M metagenome (GOLD analysis project Ga0247810, IMG submission 179918) | Plant litter microbial communities from Arlington Agricultural Research Station in Wisconsin, United States - UWRJ-L119-311C-1 | ecosystem: Environmental > Terrestrial > Plant litter >... | reverse complement strand
TCCACGTCCCTCGACTCAACGAGCAGGGTGCTCAAATACCGTTTTTTGCACAATGTAAAAGCGGATATGGAATTCGTTTACAAGAAGAAATTCGCTGTTGGCGTTAGCGTGAAGTATTTTAGCAAAATCGTGAACATGGACAAGATCATCAAGGAATTCGAGGAGTTTACCGCAGAAGCGCCTTACATTCAAACGATCCGCTACATGGATTATTTTTACCGGAACCGCCACGGAAATATCGTGATCGATGCACGGATCTCTTATGAGCTGACTGATCACCATAAGCTGGCGCTGATCGGAACGAATATCCTCAACAACAGCTATTCGCTCAGGCCGCTGAAGATCGAAATGCCGCGAACGATCATGGTGCAGTATACGTTTACTTTGCAGTAAGACTTAACCCCAAAAGAGATAAGCTTCAGAGACCAGGAACTCTTACAATCCTGCTTTCTCCGGTTCTCCTTCAATGATCCTCTCGGAATTATCTCTTGGAAGGAAGGTCCAGCCAAGCCCGAATCCTGCGCCTAAGCTCCAGCCCATTCCCGCTACTTTTCTCGTTTCTGCAAATGCATTGAGCGTAAAATGATCGTGCTGCAGGTAAGTCGTTTTTGCGCCGAACGACATGGCGTACTTGAAATAAGTATCGTTCGTGTTTTTATCCCGGATGAAATCAACACCGAGCACATTGGCATAGGGAGAAATATCCCAACGGTAGGAAACGGGAATATGAAAGCTTACTCCGTCGGGCGCTATCAGGATAGCAAGTCCGAGCAGTCCGCCGAGAATTCCCAGGTCGAACGTCGAATTGGAACTTGCGGTGTTGGCAATGGCCGAAAATACTCCTATGGCGATCAGCGGCGGACCGGCAAGCGCGCCGATAGAGCTGTGAAACTGCCTTAGCTGATCCCGGCGGAATAGCAGATCGAAATTGTAGTTCAGCCCGATATAGCGGTTCACCAGGTATTCTCCGGAAAGGGAGTAAATGTGAAAAGTAGAAGTGTCGACCTGGCCATAGCCGTACTTCACAAAAACGTGGGCTTTGTTGGACGTCAGCTGGGATTCGGCGCTGAAAGGAAGAGCAAAAAGCAGGAGGAGAAGTACCGGGTTCATGCGGCAAATATAAAAATCCTCCGTGCATCCGGGCAGGTTGACTATTTTTGCAGAAATCTTTTTGTTATGCGGGTCTTCATCGTTGGAATCATTGCAGTAATCGGGATCGTTGTGGCTTACATGATGGTCAAACCACCGGAAGACAAGCCCTTACCCGTGATCAACCCGGTGGATGTTCCCGAAGAAATGGTAGATCACGACCTGCTGCGAAAAGGACTCGGCCACACCATCAGCGATTTCAGCTTTACGGATCAGAATAACAAGCCGTTCGGATTGAAGGATGTAAAAGGAAAAGTCTTCGTGGCGGAATATTTCTTTACCAACTGCGGAACGATCTGCCCGAGAATGACCGCCCAGATGGAGCGTGTTCAGAAGCAATTCAAGGGAAATGATCAGTTTGCCATTCTCAGCTTTACCGTTGACCCGGAAAACGACACGGTTGCACGTATGAAGGAATATGCCGGAATGCACGGTGCAGACGATCGCCAATGGCATTTCCTCACCGGGAAACAGGAAGACCTGTACCGGGCCGCAAGACGTTCGTTCTTTGTGCTCAAACCTGCCGAAGCGCAGAACCAGGGAGACGTTGGCTCGGATTTCATTCATACCAACAATTTTGTGCTCATCGACCGGCAGCAAAGGATCCGCGGGTATTACGACGGAACTTCGGAAAAAGAGGTGAATACCCTGATGAAGGATATTGACAGGTTGCTAACCGAAAAATAGCCCGTTTCAATCTTCCAAACCAATGGGTGGATTTGAAAGCTTTTAGAGGTACTTGAAGGTTTTTGGAGGAAATTGGAGGTTTTGATCTTAAGCCTTAAAAACGGAAACAGCCGGTTTGAAGCGCCATCCAAAAAGTTCTATAGCCAGTAAAATCAAGAGATACAGCCCGTTTTCAGGTGAGCTATTGCTGTGCAACTGCTTAGCCATTGCTTAACCACTGCTTAAACAGGGCGTTTCCGCGAGGCTGCGAACTGGAAAATTCGAACCGCAAAAACCCATCATTTCCCTTAAATTCCCTCAATAACCCTCATTTTCCATCAAAACCAGCCTGAAATTTGAATCTTTAATCCAATTTGCAGACAATAGCAACTATGCAGCTGACAGGAAGACAGACCACAGTTCGGAATTTCTGGTTATTTTCAGCCCTCAAAACAATTGCTGCTTTTATGGAAAAACAATCCGCTCCGACCAATTATGGCGCTCTGTCGACTTTAACGACTGTCTTCTTCTTCTGGGGATTCATTGCTGCCGGGAACAGTATTTTCATTCCTTTCTGTAAGCATTATTTCAACCTCGACCAGTTCCAGAGCCAGCTGATCGACTTTGCATTCTATATGGCTTACTACCTCGGAGCGCTTGGATTGTTTGTCGCCGGTTCGGCCAAAGGAAAAGACATCGTTGGCTCGTGGGGCTATAGAAAAAGCATTATCTACGGTTTGCTCTTCTCTGCCCTGGGCGCCGTTGCCATGATCGTTTCCGTTTACCTGAACGTGTTTGCAGGAATGCTCTTCGGATTATTCATCGTAGCGCTTGGATTTTCATTGCAGCAAACATCCGCCAACCCTTTTATGATAGCACTCGGCGATGAAGCAACGGGAAGTAACCGCATCAGCCTGGGCGGAGGAATTAACAGCTTTGGAACCTTTATCGGGCCCATCATTGTTTCACTGGCATTGTTCGGATCTGCCGCCGCCGTGAAAGATGAGATGATCGCTTCACTGAGCCTTACAAAAGTCATCATACTATATGCCGGTGTTGGCTGTTTATTCCTGGGAGTCGCCGCTTTGTTTGCCTTTTCCAAAAAACTGCCCGATGCCCGAGTAGTGGAAGCATCCGTTGAAGCAGATTTCGTTGAAGCTCTTCCCGCGAAACAGGAAAAACCCCGAAAAGCAGTAGCAACTTTGCTCATCATAACGGGATTGCTGTTTGCCTGTTTTGCCCCGGTATTCAGCAGTTACCGTTCCCCGGAAGCGAAACAACTGAGTGAGCTCAAATCCGATCTGGAGCACATTTCGACCGAAAAAGGCAGAGAGATGGCGGCTTTATCCGGGGGGCTTGAGCAACAGATCCGGACCATTCAGCGACCGCTCGACCAAAAACGCATGATCTGGCTCACCGGCGGGCTCATCGTAATCGTCGGCGGATTATTGTTTGCCAACCTGAAAGGATCGCGTGAAAAAACCGGCTGGGGAGCGATGCAATATCCACAGGTAACACTGGGCATGCTGGCCATTTTCGTTTATGTTGGCGTAGAAGTGGCAATCGGAAGTAACCTCGGGGAATTACTGAAACAGCACGAGTTCGGCGGTTATTCTTCGTCGCAGATCACGCCTTTCGTTTCCATGTTCTGGGGAAGCCTGATGATTGGGCGCTGGACCGATTCGGTGAACGCTTTCAAGATGAAAAAACAAACACGGTTCCTGCTCCAGTTCTTTATTCCGCTGGTTGCCTTCGGTATTATACTCGGGGTTTTCACCATTAGCGGCTACGACGTAAAACCGCTCTACTGGTACATTCTCTGCGTAGTGATCCAGATTGCTGCTTACTTCATTGCAAGAAACAAACCGGTAGTCACCTTAACGCTTTTCGGAACGCTCGGCGTGCTGGCCATGGTTATCGGGCTCACAACCACCGGAACCGTTGCCGTTTATTCCATTCTCAGCGGCGGATTGTTCTGCTCCATCATGTGGTCGTGTATTTTCTCGCTTTCCCTTGCCGGACTGGGCAAATACCAGGCGCAGGGCTCAGCTTTCCTGGTCATGATGATCCTGGGAGGAGCGATTATTCCACCCTTGCAAGGCAAGCTCTCCGACATCATCGGAATTCAGCAGTCATTCATTGTTGGCGCGGTTTGCTTCGCTTACATTACTTTTTTCGCTTTCTATGTAAACGGTTTGCTGAAAAAACGCGGCGTGGTACTGGAAGCAGAATAAGTGATTTGTCCACCAGATGCTGCCAATCGTCGTACAAAACGCCGGTAATTGCTAGCTACTTTTACAGCTGTAAAATTGTATAGCAATGGCAAACATTCTCAAAAAAGCAGTATCCGGTTTACTGGATAAGATGTTCACTTCGGCACAGGTAACGGCTATTCGTGCCTGGCAGCCTGCCACGATGTATGAAGTAGATATTCACCTGCCGTCGGCCAATATGGAAAAATGGGCCACCATTCACCGCGTGAAATGCAGGGTCGGTGAGCTCGAGTACAGGGATTACACACCAGCTACGTGGAATGCTCCGGAAAAAACATTCACGATGTACATCGAAGCCGGCCATGAAGGAGCCGGAAGCCGCTGGGTCCAGCAACTCAAAAAGGGCGATGAAATTCTCCTCGGATCCGTGCACGCCGCCCAACTGCCCGCTAAAGAGGGGAAGATCCTGTGCCTGGGAGACGGCAGTGCGCTCGGACATTTCTTAGCGCTGAAGCAGTTAACAGACAGGCGCAGCTACCCGTTAGAAGCCGGCATTGTTCTGCACGATAATTACCAGTTGCCGGAATCACTCGCCGCCGATAACCCGGAATTTGAATTGCTGCTGCATCCGCATGGAAACAGCGCCGACCTGCTGGAACAATGGTACCGGTCAAAAAACCTGGATTCGTATACTTCTATCTATATTGCCGGAAATATTCCAATGGTGACAGCCCTGAGAAAAAAGCTCAAAGGCATGCCGGAAGTGAGTGCCAGGATCTATGCGCACGGCTTCTGGTCGTAAAGACAACTAAAATGGCGAAAGAAAGCATCCGCATCTTCCAGATGGACGACAGCTTGTCCGGAATAGAGATTTATAAAGTATCCGACCGGGTCTTATCGGAGCTGGAATTAAAGCTCGAGTCAGAAATAGCTAATCCGCACCGCCATGATCATTACTGCTGCTTTTTCGTGACCGGCGGAGTGATGAAGCTGAACGTGGATTTCCAGCAGGTTGCTATTCTGCCGGCTTCGCTGCTGGTTTCCTATCCCGGGCAGGTCCACCAGCACGGCATTGCCGCAGACATGGAAGGCTGGGCACTGATTTTCGATGCCAAGCTGATAGACGAAAATGCCCGTACGGTCATAGAGCATTCGATTGCCAGCATCGCTTTGCTTCGACTGGACGATGAGCAAACTGAATGGTTCACCAACATATTCACAGTCCTGGAATCGAGCCTGAAAGAAAAAAGACCGGTGAGCTTCCAGCTGCAGCTGGTCCAATCGCTCATCAATTCTTTTTTTTACAAAGTGGCGGATATCTTCCAGCAGCAGGAAAATGAGCGTTTCCAGGAGTATTCTTCCCGGAACATCGCTATTGCAAAAAAGTTCCGGCAATTGGTCAGAGAACACTTCCTTACGCTGAAGAAACCTTCGGAATATGCTGAAAAGATGAACATAACGGTCAGCTACCTGAACGATACGGTCAAATCGGTAACCGGATTTTCTTCCACTTATTTTATTCACCAGGAAATTCTCGGAGAAGCTCAGCGCCTGCTCGTATTTACTCCGTTGAGCATAAAAGAAACGGCTTTCCGGCTTGGCTACCAGGACCACAAGTATTTTACCAGGTTGTTCGGAAAACTTACCGGGATCACACCTTCCCGTTTCAGGGAGAGCCATGCGCCGGCAAAACAGCTTTCTGACAAGGACCGGACGATCATCGGGCGAACGATTTTCGGCCGCGATTAATCTAAATTCAATCTAAATAAGGGTGTAATGACCATCGCGTCTGAATAGCTGTTAAATTTGTAGAAGTGTTAGATAAATTATAACAAGACATGAGCAAATCAGCAATTATAAAATCGTCCATTGCCAAAAAATACTGGATGGCGCTAACGGGACTGTTTTTATGTACCTTCCTCATCGGCCACCTGATCGGAAACCTTCAGTTGATCTTCATCGACGGAGAAGAAGGAAGAAGGGCCTTTAACGAGTACGCCTACTTCATGCAGCACAACATCTTCATCAAAGTGCTTTCCTACGTTACTTACATTTCCATTGTTTTTCACGCCATCGACGGATTACTGCTGGCTGTTCAGAACAAAAAAGCACGCCCGGTAAAGTATGCTTACAACAAGCCACAGACCAATTCCTCCGGAGCATCCAGGAATATGGCCATTCTCGGTACGGCAATCCTGATCTTCATCGTAACGCACATGGTACACTTCTGGGCTAAAATGCACTTCGATCACATTCCGCTTCATACGGTTTCGAAATCGGTGGAGATCCCGATGGGACAGGATCCGCAAACGGGACAGGCAATGAACCAGTCGATCGACGTTTCTTATGTTCTGACCACGAAAGGCGATTACCGCGAGTTTTCTTATGTTGATCCCAACACGAACGAAACCGTTAACACAGCCGATATCAAGCACGAAACGTTTCTTTACGATAAGCAAACCGACCTGAAAGTAGCCGAAGGCTACAAAGACCTTCACTCGATCGTTTTTGCTTTCTTCGGACAGGACAAACCGGGAGTTCCTACCAATTCACTTGCGCTGATAGCAACGATTCTCTACGTGCTTTCCATGGCAGTGCTTGGTTTCCACCTCTGGCACGGATTCTCGGCATCGTTCCAGTCACTTGGTCTGCGCCACAAGCGCTACACGCCGCTGATCGATATTACAGGGAAGATCTTCTCCGTTATCGTTCCCCTGGCATTCGCTGTCATCCCGGTAATTATTTACCTGCGACTCGTTTAACAAGCTCTTTTTAAAACAACTTTTATAGTTATGTCAGTTTTAGATTCAAAAATACCAGCAGGAAACCTCGCCGATAAATGGACGGATTACAAAGACCATTTAAAGCTTGTTGCCCCGAATAATCGTCCGAAGATCGATATTATCGTTGTCGGAACAGGACTTGCGGGAGCTTCTGCAGCAGCTTCACTCGGTGAGATGGGCTACAATGTAAAAGCTTTCTGCTTCCAGGATTCTCCGCGCCGTGCTCACTCTATCGCAGCACAGGGAGGAATCAATGCAGCCAAAAATTACCAGAATGACGGCGACAGCGTTTACCGTTTGTTCTACGATACGATCAAAGGAGGTGACTACCGTGCGCGCGAAGCAAACGTTCACCGCCTGGCGGAAGTATCCGGAAATATCATTGACCAGTGCGTAGCGCAGGGCGTTCCTTTTGCACGTGAATATGGCGGCCTGCTCGATAACCGTTCATTCGGGGGAACACAGGTCCAGCGTACATTCTATGCTGCAGGTCAGACAGGACAGCAATTACTGCTCGGAGCTTACTCCGCTTTGTCACGCCAGATCGGTCTCGGACGCGTACAGATGTACAACCGTCACGAGATGCTCGACATCGTTAAAGTGGATGGAAAAGCCCGCGGGATCATCGCCCGTAACCTCATCACCGGTGAGATCGAACGCCATTCGGCACACGCTGTGATCATCGCATCCGGCGGATACGGAAACGTTTACTTCCTTTCTACCAACGCGATGGGAAGTAACGTAACAGCCAGCTGGAAGGTTCACAAAAAAGGAGCTTTCTTCGCCAATCCTTGTTATGTTCAGATCCACCCTACCTGTATTCCTGTACACGGTGTGAACCAGTCGAAACTGACCCTGATGTCAGAATCGCTGCGTAACTCCGGGCGTATCTGGGTACCGAAAAAGAAAGAAGACGCCGAAGCGATCCGTGCAGGCAGAATGAAACCAACGGAGATTTCCGAAGAAAACAGGGATTATTACCTGGAAAGAAGATACCCTGCATTTGGTAACTTAGTACCTCGTGACGTGGCTTCCCGCGCTGCAAAAGAAAGATGCGACGCAGGATTCGGGATCGAAGCCAATGAGACCAACGAAGGAGTTTACCTTGATTTCTCTTCCGAGATCAGGAGCAAAGGAAAACAGGCTGCTTTTGCCAAAGGCGAGCACGCGCCGTCAGACGAGCGCATCTGGCAGTTAGGAAAAGAATGGGTTGAAAGCAAGTACGGAAACCTTTTCCAGATGTACGAAAAGATCACCGACGAAAATCCTTACGAAACGCCGATGAAGATTTATCCTGCCGTTCACTACACCATGGGTGGAGTCTGGGTGGATTACAACCTTCAGAGCACCATTCCGGGATGTTTTGTTGCCGGTGAAGCGAATTTCTCCGACCACGGAGCCAATCGTCTCGGAGCATCAGCCCTTATGCAGGGACTTGCCGATGGTTATTTCGTATTGCCTTACACCGTTTCGGATTACCTGGCCAATGAGATCCGCACAGGAAAGATCTCTACCGATTCCCCGGAATTCGAGCAGGCAGAGAACGAGGTTCGCGGAATGATCAACCAGTTCCTGAACAACAACGGAAACAGATCGGTGGACCATTTCCACAAGCGCCTGGGCCACATCATGTGGAACAAGGTCGGAATGGCCCGCAACGAGCAAGGTCTGCAAGAAGCGATCAGCGAGATCGCTGCCTTGAAAGAGGAATTCCGCAAGGACGTATTCGTTCCGGGATCGGCAGACGAATTGAACCCTGAGCTGGAAAAAGCACTTCGCGTTGCCGACTTCATGGACCTCGGTCAGCTGATGGCACAGGATGCACTTCAGCGCAAGGAATCGTGCGGAGGACATTTCCGTGAAGAATACCAGGATGCGGAAGGTGAAACCCTGCGCGATGACGAGAACTTCAAGTTCGCCGGAGCATGGGAATACACAGGAGATAACATCAGCAACTCGGTACTTCACAAGGAAGAGCTGAAGTATGAGTTTATAACGATTGCGGCGCGCAATTACAAATAAGAACAGGGAATAGAAATCAGAACAGGCAACGGCACCGGTCGAAAGACTTTCGGCTGTTGACTATAGACTAAAGACTAAGAATATGGCTTCTAAGAATATAAATATCAACCTGAAGATCTGGCGTCAGAAAAACGTCAATTCAAAAGGAAGTATGGAAACATACAGGCTGAATGACGTTTCAACAGACAGTTCATTCCTTGAAATGCTCGATCAGCTGAACGAGCAGCTGATCAACGAGCGCCAGGAACCGATCGCTTTCGACCACGATTGCCGGGAAGGGATCTGTGGAATGTGCTCGCTGTTCATCAACGGTGAAGCTCACGGGCCCGACCGCGCGGTAACGACCTGCCAGCTTCACATGCGCAAGTTCAAGAACGAAGAAACGATCTATGTTGAGCCCTGGAGAGCAAAAGCTTTCCCGGTGATCAAAGACCTTGTTGTTGACCGTACGGCGTTTGACCGTATCCAGCAGGCAGGAGGATTCGTTTCCGTGAACACTTCCGGAAATACGATCGATGCGAATGCTATTCCGGTACCGAAGGTAGATGCCGACAAATCATTCGAAGCTGCAACCTGCATTGGCTGCGGAGCATGTGTTGCTTCGTGTGTAAATGCTTCGGCTATGCTCTTCGTTTCTGCAAAAGTTTCCCAGCTGGCCTTATTGCCTCAGGGACGCGTGGAAGCAAAGCAACGCGTTCTGAACATGGTTCGCCAGATGGACGAAGAAGGATTCGGTAACTGTACGAATACAGGAGCCTGTGCCGTTGAGTGTCCGAAAGAGATCTCCCTGGACAACATTGCCCGTATGAACCGCGAGTTTATGTCGGCGATGGTTTCTGCAGAATAAGAACACCATTACTGAATATATAAGGCTTCCGCTAACCCGTGGAGGCCTTTCTTTTTTACTGTAATTGCCATTCTCCGGCAGTTCAAACTTCACGATCCCTTTAACCATTCATCACAAATACTTCATTGTTGCCCCCTGCGGAAAAGGCGGAAAACAGGCAGCTGACAACAGAAGGTTTTCCCATTTGTCAGTAAAACCATGATATACAGTCCATTTCAACAGCAGGGAATTCAGTTGCTTAGAACGTGAAAGTTTGCATATTAATGGATTAGTCTTTACTTTAGAGCTTCTTTAAATTACTTATGTTATGAAAAAACTCTTACTCTCCATTGGATTGGTGATGGTTGGTTCTACGGCGATGTCCCAGGTCATCTTCTCGGTAGTCGCCCCTGCTCCAATCGAAAATGCCTATTCTTTTACCTCGAACGGAGACGGCTCCAACTGGGGTCTTGCCAATTTAACAGGCATGCATGTCCTTGACACCGTTAAAATCATTAACGATGGAACCACGGGTCTCAACGCCCAGGGTCACCCTCATTCTGCCGAAGCATGCGGAACTGTTCCTGCGGGAAGCTTAACAGGAAAAGTTGCTCTGATCTACCGCAACGATTGCGGATTCGGTGAAAAAGCATATAAAGCACAGCAGGCAGGTGCCGTTGCCGTGATCATGGTTAACCGTGAGGAGGCCCTTTTGAACATGGACGGAGGAGCAGTAGCAACACAGGGTCTTGGTGTAAACATCCCTGTAGTATTCGTTACGGCTTCAACCGGTGCTCTGATCGTTAACCAGATGGCTACAGATCCGGTGGTTGTATTTATCGGTGACAAAGCAGGTTTCTACAACAATGACCTGAGCATCTTCGACAACACGGCTCTTCGTACTGATTTCGGTTCAAAACCAGCTGTTCTTGCAACAAATGCTTCTGAGCTTACGATCCCTGTTGGAGTGATGGCTTACAACTACGGTATCGACGATCAGACAGGGGTAACTGTCAGAACGACACTTACGCGCAACGGAACAGAGGTTTACAACCAGGTTTCAACTGCCGGAACTATCGACGGAGGAGGTGACTCACTTTACTTCACAACTCCTTCTATTGCACTGGCTTCTTACGGAGCAGGTAAATATGAGCTGAAATACGAGCTCGTGTATCCAAATACAGACGAATTCACAGGTGACAATACGGTTACAAGCCGTTTCGACCTGACGACGGATCTGTGGTCTCTTGCAGGCCTTGTTGACAACAACCAGAAAATGGTGGCTAATGCATTTTACCGTCCGGCTACTTTCCCTTCAGGAACGTTTACAGGTCTGAGATCATGTATTGTTATCCAGGATCCGCACGCAAGCCGTGTTGCCATGGACGGAATCTACTACGGTGGTATCTCCATCTCAAGCGATGACTCTGCAAACATTACCGAGATCTCGGGATTGGAGCTGGAAATGACTGTATCCAAATGGGACGATCCGATCACAACACTGTCCGGAGCGACTTTCAACCAGGTATCTCAGGTTGCTTCGGGTTCTTATTCTTTCATGGAAGACATTCGTGACTCCACGGTATTCATTCCATTGTCTAACAACCAGACTTATCGTTTTGAAGACGACCAGAAATATCTGGTATGTGTAAACTCTTTCGAGAAATTACTGTTCCAGGGATTCAGCACACTTGATTACTACGACAGAAACATTTTAGCTGACAACCAGACACGTTTCCCTGTGTTCGTAAACGAGCTTCCGCTTACTTCTACAGCCGGATCAATTCCTCCGGGAAGAGGATTCAGCCTTGCTCCTTCTATCGCTATGCGTGTAGGAACAACCCTGAGCACGGAAGAGCTGTCTGTTGAGACTTCTGCTTACCCTAACCCTGCTTCAAGCGACATTACTGTAAAAGTGAACGCTTCAGGAAATGCGGTGCTGAAAGTAACTGATATGTCAGGTCGCCAGGTGATGTCACAGGATATCAACATCGTTGGCGGACAGTTTACTGCAAACGTTGCTGCGATCAACTCAGGATCTTATATCTTCAACTTATAATTTGATAACGGTTCAACAAGCACTTTTAAAGTGGTTGTAACGAAATAAAAGAAGTTATCCAACTGAATGAAAGCCCCGACGTTACTGTCGGGGCTTTTTTTATTGGCTATCCGTTATTCAAAACGATGTGTTTAGTCAATGGACGCGATTCGTTTATCGTTCAGGACGATCTTTATCATCATCCCAGACCTCCTGTTTCAAAGACTGAAGCAATGGCTAAGCAGTTGCTCACCTGAAAGCCATCCGTATATCGATAAGGAGGATACAGAGAAAGTATAAGGAAGGTATATATCGGGTATAGGGGAAGTATGGCTTTGATACGGCTTATGTACGGCTGAAGTACGGCTTTGCCCCATTCGCAAATCGTTCTTAAACGACTTTAGAATTTTGCCTGGTACGTGAGCTTTTTAATGCACTGCAAGCTCAGACGATCGGGAATATCACCTTCACCGTTGTTCCTTCCGGGCTGGTGCTTTCTATGCTGATGGTTCCGTTATGGCCTTCAACGATCTGGCGCACCATGGCCAGGCCTAAGCCGGTCCCGGTGGATTTAGTCGTGAAATATGGTTCGAAGACCGTTCCCAGCTGCTCTTCAGGAATACCGGTCCCATTGTCTTTAACGCGGATAACTGCCTGATCGTTTTCGCGCGCAAGCGTAATACAAACTACACCTCTCCGGGATCTCGGGATAGACTGAATGGCATTGGTGAGCAGGTTGTTGAGCACCCGCAGCAGCATTTCCCGGTCGCCCTGGATAACTGTTTCTTCGGCAGTTGCTCCCAGCCCAACCTCACAGCTTTCCTCATCATCGAAGACAGCTACAATAGATTCGAGGAATGCATTCAGCTCTATGGTGTCCATTTTCGGCTGCGGCATCTTGGCAAAATTCGCAAAGGCATTCGCTATGGAAGTCAGGGCATCGATCTGTTCTATAACGGATTGTGCGACGCGCTCGATCTTGCGCTGCGAGTCGGGATCATTGGGATCATACACCCGCAGCAACTGCTGGATCGAAAGCTTCATCGGCGTGAGCGGGTTCTTGATCTCGTGTGCCACCTGCTTGGCCATTTCACGCCAGGCGCTTTCCCGCTCATTCTGCGCCAACTGAACGGCTGCTACTTCCAGCTCTGCCAGCTTCTGGTTGTATTCCCGCACGAGGTCACCGATCTCATCGTTGCTGAAGTATTCGATCGGCTGGTTGTTCTTGCCCAGCTCCATGCGTGAAAAGCTCCTGCGGATCATCCTGAGCGGAGATGTGAGCCAAGAAGACACAAATACTGCCCCAATGATAGAAAGTGCGAGGAGCAGCATAAAAACGTTGATAATAGCTACCAGGAATCGCTGGATCTGGCTTTCGAACTCATTCTGCTGGTCGAAATGCTGCAGGTTGACATAAGCGATCAGGTTTCCTTCGTTGTTGAAGAACGGAGCATAGGCAGACAGGTAGGTCAGGTTACCGATGCTTTCCTGGTGAATGAACTCGCTTTTTTTACCCGCCATTAATGCCGTAACGGCCGAAGGATCCATCTGCTCGCTCAGCAATCCGATGTTGTAGATCTTGGGCCTGGAAGAACCCACCAGCTGACCGTGCAGATCGTAGATATTTACATCCGTTACGAAAATGTGCGACCAGTTGCGCAGGTAATATTCCAGGTCTATCTTATCCTCGAGCAGCTCGACGGAATTCAATTCACCCAGCCTCAGCCTGGAAACAGCGCCTACGGAGTGTACTTTTTCACGGATCAGGTCGGTGGTGTATTCCGCATACTGGTTTCTCACGAACGTTCCGCTTCCGAAGCTGAACCCGACGAGCGAAACGAATACCAGCCCGACGAGCACTACCTGGATCTTTACCGCCAGCGACAATCCGCGGAAAGCAACGCCTGAAGCCCGCGAGCGCAGCAGCAGGAATAAAGCCAGCACAAAACCGTAGGATACGAACAGGAAGGCAACCGTGGTGACCCAATCTACCCAGCCCGTATTCTGCTTCGACAGAATGATCATATCGCGGTCGGTCCGTTTCAGCACAAAATGGTTGTAATTGTCCTTATCGAAAAACACTTTAGACTGACCTTTGATCTCTTTCATCACGCCAGCTTCGACCGGGAAACTGTAAGTTCCGTATTTCGCAATGAGCTTTCCGGAATAGTACTTGGCGATGGAATAGGTTCCGAGTGATTCGAAGACTTTCGCCTTATCGGAGATCAGCAGTCGCGGGAAACCGATCTCTTCGGGGATCTTCTTCGATTTAAGGGTCCCGTAAAACCAAACCGTAGAGCTGTCCATTTTCAACTCCTGGAAAAACACGTAGGAATACTGGCTGGTGTAGTCTTTTACGAAGAACAGCGAGCTGTCCATTTCCGAGGCTTCGCCGTGCCGGGCAATGAGCCGCTGCAGATCTTTCAGGTATTTTCCATTCATCCTCGTCAGCGTATCCTGCGCTTCGAAGTAAAAGAAATCCATGTCGTAGCGTTCCCAGAAGCCATTGAACACACGCCTTTCGAGCGCTTCCTTCAATTCGGAGGCGGCCGGTCTGTTGGCGGGAACGTTGAACCGCTCCATGTACGGATCATCGAGCAGGCGCTCTCTCGCTGTAAGAAATTCCAGCTCGGTATTCACGTCCTTATCATCTGCGAGCTGGTTGGCATAAAGCTCCCGTTCTTCCCGTTCCTTCATGCGGGCAAATTCATGGATACTCGACGTTGCGCCAATAGAGAACAGGAACAGCACGAAGAGCACCAGCGTAAAATTCCAGCGACCTTTGAATTTCCCGGTAACGAAAAGCAGCACACCGCTTATGAGCACCGGCCAGAGAAACGAATTGACCGAATTGTTTTTGGTGGAAAAGATCAGCACAGCCAGCAGGACCACCGAAAGGCCCCAGACGATGAACAGCCGCGAAAATTTCCAGCCGGCCCGCAGAAAAGCCTGCATGAGCTCGTAAACGATCGAGATAAAGGTAAAGCCCGCAATTCCGATCATCAGCAGGATAACCAGGGAATACCGGGTGAGCGAGAAAATCTGGTCGAGCTGTAAAGGGATGGAGGAATTTTCAACGATCTCTTTACCGGTGAAGCTCATCCAGAAGGCCAGTAGCGGCAATATCAGCATTCCCGCAAATGTAATGGCGCGCGCAGCTCTGCCGGGATTTTTAACTCCTTTGAGAGTCCGGACCAGCGCATTGGAAACGATCAGGAAAAGCAGGAAAGAAAGCAACAGTTCGCCAAGGTTCGGCGTCCATTCCGACAAGGCAAGAATGGACGGATCGAAGAGCGAGCTTCCCGGAAAACCGCTTAACCAGGAATTTTCAAGGGCAAGGTAGCGCATCAGGATGAATACTGCAGCAAGGACCAGCGGAGCAAAAGCACCTTTACACCAACTATTGAGCTGGAGCCAAAAAAGCAACACCAGGAAAAGAATTCCGGTGAAAAGAATGGTTTCCGTGCGGTTGTGATCTGTAGGCGTTTCTATTTCTTCAAACGAGAACAGGTAATTGCCTTTTTTATCGGCAATGGTTTTTCCTTTTGTTTCCAGGGGAATCACGGAACCTTCAAAATGGGCCAGCAACGGATTAAAGGTATTCTGAAGCTGCTCGTTCTCGTAAGGATAGGTATGCTGGATGAAGAACGACCCAACGACCTGCAGGTTTCCCCTTTTGATAACATGCGTGTAGTACCAGCCATTTTGCAGGTGCACCAGTCCTTCCGAAGGAAAATGCAGGTCGGCCAGTGCATAAATGGGCAATTCGTTGGTATTCCAGAAAATCAGGGAATCGTTCCGGTAAATGTGCAGGTAATTGCCTTTAGCGGAAGGAAACTGTTCTTCCAGGCCGGTCGGCCCGTATTTCAGAAACGCCTTGTACGCTTTCCCGGTAAACTGCTCCAGCTTTTTTTCCTGCTTTGTAAAAGCGCGCTGAAAATCTCCCTGGTGATTGTGTGAACGGATCTGTGACTGACGTGAAAAGATCAGCAGCGCGATGGCTGTGAGTACGATTCCGGAAAGGAGCCCAAACCTGTTGAGGAAGAATCTCAGGCGTTCAGGCATTCTACTTTTGGCATCAGCCCCGTTAGCAGCCTTTCAAATTCCCGGTCTGCGAGGTGATCGTTTTTAAAATGAAAGTCGGCTTTGCCCTCGTAAGGCATGAGGAATTTTTCAAAGCAGGGCATTACGTGATTTTCCCACTGGTACAATATTGCTTCGCGGGAATAGCCGCGCGTTTCCTGGTCGCGATACAAACGCCTGTCGAGCTGGATAGCAGGGTCGACATCCATGAAAACGGAGAAATCGATGAGCTCGCGCACTTCTTCATAGTGAAAAAGGAACAGGCCTTCGACGATGATAACAGGAGAAGATTCCAGCGTAATCAGCACATTTTTTCCCGGAGGCGCATTGAAATGGTATTCCTTCACTTCGATGGATTCGCCCGCTTTCAACGCTTTGAGATCAGCTACCAGCCGGTCTTTGTCGAGGGCGCTCGGCAGGTCGAAATTCACCTCACCGTTCCCGTCCACAAACTGCTCTTCGATCGGACGGTAATAATTATCCATTGAAAAAACAGTTGGCTTAATTCCCTCAAAATGAGTTGCCAGTCGTTTCAGTAAAGTCGTTTTTCCGGACCCGCTTCCTCCGCAAATTCCAATAATCATCTGTTCACGTATTCAAAAGTAACAGCCCCCGTCTTCGGCAATTGCGCTGGTGCGAAAAGCAGCCACTTCGACGGAAATGCGACTACAAATTTATCAGTAAATCCGGCAGTTAGCAACCTGCTGGGATTCTTTGTTTGCTGAGAGATGGTTCCCGACACGATTCCGGCCTCTGAAGTAAAGGAGTGAAAGTGGCCTTCGCCCTGGTTTGTTCCCACATACCAGCCGATCCCTTCCTTCATCGGAAAGAATCCGACATCTGCCGTTTTTTTCGCATTGTAAGCCTTAACCGGTGAAGAAGAAGCCTTTGTCCAGACCTTGTCTTTGAACAGGTAGGAAACCAGTGATGCGGCTGTTCCGCTGACTTCTATTCCGCCTACGTAGTAATTCCCATTTGCGAAAACAAGCGTTCCCTGTTCTTTCGGCTCCGTTACTTTGAGCCATGCGCTTCCGCGTGTTCCGAAACCAACGCGGTTGTGCTCTGCAAAGGCAATTCCCGACGCGGGCACGGTGAGCTCTGCTTTCATTTCGCCTTTCGGGGTAAATCGTTTCACCTGCCAGCCGGAATTTTTCCCGGAACGGACCCTTGCCGCAAAAACAATGGATTCTGCATCTTCCCCGGCCACGTACCAGGAGATCTGGTCTTCGATCTTCGCGGAAGCAGTGATGTTCTCCGAAACAATGAAAGCCTGAACAACCAGGTTATTGTGTGTCATGGTGAGGGCGATCGTTGTTTTCTTGTTGGTGGATTTGTCGGTATGAGACAGCAGGTAAACGAGCGCTTTTTCAGTCGTTACGACATCTGTAAGAATGAGGTCCGACACATCAAATGAGCCTACTTTACGGATAGCCGCCAGGATCGGAAGGGATTGCGATTTGATATAACCTGCGTTGTTGAGCTGGTGAAAAACGATCTTTCCGTCCTTGAACTCGAAGTTGTTCAGGAAGTAAACGTATTTTCCGCCGTCTTCCGCTATGTAGAAAAGCTTTTCCCCGAACGGATTGAAGACACCCTGCCAGGAGCTTGTTCCGGCTTCGGCAACGTAGGTCAGGTGCACCTGTTTCTGGTTAAACGAAGGATCCCGGTTCATGAGCATTGCTCCCTGGCCCTTCCACTCTATGATCTCATAAAACGGGTATTCCTCAGCAGGAATTTCGAAAGTCTGGGCATTCAGGATTCCTGTAAACAGCGAAAAAAGTACCGGCATTATTCGTTTCATATCGTCAATTTAGTGTAATTTGTGCTTCTGATTCCAAAGATCGGATCAAATTTAATTGTTTCCCTTTAAAACATACATAATGACATTAAAACCTTTTAAAATCGCGGCGGCTGTGGTAGCAGCATCTGCAACGATGGCGTTTACATTTTCTACAGATGAACCAACAGGAATTGCCCTGGGCGAAAAAGCTCCGATGACCGATGTTTCCATGAAAGGAACCGACGATCAGTCGTATACGCTGGCAAAACTGGCACAATCGAAAGGTCTGATCGTTGTTTTTTCCTGCAATACCTGTCCTTTCGTTGTTGGAAGCGATGAGTTCAAAGGCTGGGAAAGCCAGTACAACGAGCTGAACAAACTGGCAAAACAAGCGAATATCGGATTTGTTCTCGTGAATTCGAACGCTGCAAAACGCAATGGCGACGATTCGATGGAGGCTATGAAAGCACATGCAACCGAGCAGTCGTACACAATGCCTTACGTGGTAGACGAGCACGCCTCGCTGGCTGATGCTTTCGGTGCAAAAACAACTCCTCACGTTTATTTCTTCAACGACAAAATGGAGCTGATCTACTGCGGAGCTATCGACAACACCGTTGAAGGCAAACGCAAAGAAGACAAAAACTACCTCCGCGATGCGATCAGCGCACAGGCAGCTGGTAAATCAATACCGGAGAACTCCACTCCGCCGCGCGGCTGCAGCATCAAACGCGCGTCTTAAAAAGCATACTCTCTCTCCAAATAATAAACTATGAAAAAACAACTACTTGCCGTTGCCCTCTTCCTCGCGTGCACACAGGTTTCGGCACAAACGGAAAAATTAGGTCAGCCCGTTTCCTGGAAATCAAAAGTTACGCTTTCCACGAAATCGGTTAAAATGCCCGGAGTCGACAATGCGGCGCTGCAAACAGCTGAAATGAACCGCAGAGCGACGACCATGGAAAAAAACCTTCGCTTCGGCCTTGAGCAGGAAGTTTCCATCAATTTTATGGAGGAAGGCGAATCACAGGTACTCCCAAACGGCGACGTATTGCGCCAGCTTACGATTAAATCGACAGGAGCGCTTTCCCTGAACCTTATTTTCTCGCAGTTCGAGCTTGCAAAGGGAAGCCGTCTGTATCTTTTCAATGACGACAAAACAGAATTCATCGGTGCCCACACGAGCCTGAACAACAATGTGAACAAGGTTATGGGCACAGAACTGATTCACGACGATGTGATTATCGTAGAGCTCACCGAGCCTGCTGCCGTTGCGGGAACTTCGACACTTGTTATCGGTACGGTGATCCACGGATTCCTGGACCTGGAACAGGAGCTTAAGGCACTTAATTCTTCCGGAAACTGCGAATACGACGTTAACTGCCCGATCGGTATCGGCTGGGAAAACCAGCGCAATTCCGTTGCCATGATGGTCCAGGGCGGTGGATTCTGCACCGGCTCACTTATTAACAATACGTCCGGAACGATCATTCCTTACTTTCTTTCGGCCAATCACTGCGGAACAACTGCTGCTTCATGGGTCTTCCGTTTCCGCTGGGAATCTCCGGCAGCACAGGCAGACTGCGCTACTCCTGGAAATTCCGTAAACGGCCCGGAAACGATGAATGTGAACGGAGGCGTTCTGCTGGCTCATGGAGCCAATTCCGACTTTGCGCTTTCACAGCTTAATTCCGCTCCGGACCCGGCATGGGGAATTTACTACAACGGCTGGGACAGAACAGAGAA
>Ga0247810_10001049_pt1 | contig 19310 bp, 26 predicted proteins | sample UWRJL119311C1_FD_179918 | JGI IMG/M metagenome (GOLD analysis project Ga0247810, IMG submission 179918) | Plant litter microbial communities from Arlington Agricultural Research Station in Wisconsin, United States - UWRJ-L119-311C-1 | ecosystem: Environmental > Terrestrial > Plant litter >... | reverse complement strand
TCCCGTTGCACAGGCTGACGTGCCGGCGATCGTCGCTTATCTGACCGCCATGAGCGCAAAGCAGCCGGGTGCCGCGAAGGGCAAGGCGCAAGACCCCGATCCGAAGGCTGCGCCCGACGTATCGGGGGGATCAGGCTAAGCCCATCAACTCACGACACGCGGTTCTGCGCGCGAAGTGCTGTGCGGCGTGGCCTCCGGGGGAGGGCGTCGACGCCAATCGAAACACTGCTCGCGCCCTGCGCGTTCGCAGGTGTGCCATGTGGCACACCTTACGCGAGAATCGTCACCGGCAGGGCCGAGACGCCGGCACGATGGCTCGGTCGGCACGCCCAGCGGGCCGATAGAGCCGTGCCCGCGGGGTCCCGCCCCACTCGTTGGGGACTTCGGAAAAGAGCGTAGGGTGCCGACTGCCTGCCTACTTGGTGCTATCAACGTCTGGACCGAAACCATATAGCTGCTATCCTGGATATATGGAAAACAACACGGCAATTTCAGCGCTCGGCGCGCTCGCACAAGGAACACGCCTCGACGTGTTCCGCCTGTTGGTGCGGCACGAACCGCATGGCTTGGCTGCCGGCGAAATCGCCCGTCAGCTCGACGTACCGCAAAACACGATGTCCGCACACCTCGGCATCCTCGCCCGTGGCGGGCTGGTGCGATCCGAACGTCATAGCCGCTCGATCATCTATCGTGCCGATCTCGACGGCCTGCGCGCGCTAACGCTCTTTCTCGTCAAGGATTGCTGCGCCGGCAACGCGGAGCTGTGCGCCCCGCTGATCGCCGAACTCACCCCATGCTGCTGAAAGGACGCCCGTGGCCGTCGATATCGTGATCTATCACAACCCCGTGTGCGGCACGTCGCGCAACACGCTAGGCCTGATCCGCAATGCCGGCATCGAACCGCACGTGGTCGAATATCTGAAAACCCCGCCCTCGCGCGCGCTGCTGGTCGAGCTGATCGACCGCGCCGGCATAACGCCCCGCGAGCTGCTACGCGAAAAGGGTACGCCCTATGCGGAGCTCGGCCTGGGCGACACATCGCTGTCCGACGACGCGCTGGTGGATACGATGATGACGCACCCGATCCTCATCAACCGGCCGATAGTCGTCTCACCGCTCGGCGTGAAGCTCTGCCGGCCGTCCGAAGCCGTGCTTGATCTGCTGCCGGGCGATCAGCGCGGCGCGTTCGCGAAGGAAGACGGACAACAGGTGGTAAACGCCTCGGGCCAGCGCATCGCCTGATGCTTCTTGCCGTCCTGATCTTCGTCGTCACGATCGTGCTCGTCATCTGGCAACCCAAGGGGCTCGGAATCGGGTGGAGCGCGATCGCCGGGGCCGTCTTGGCGCTGCTCGCGGGCGTCGTCACGCTGTCCGACGTCCCGGTCGTTTGGGGCATCGTCTGGAACGCGACGGCTGCATTCGTCGCGATCATTGTCATAAGCCTGTTGCTCGATGAAGCTGGATCCTTCGAATGGGCGGCGCTCCACGTTGCGCGCTGGGGCAGGGGACATGGGCGCCGACTCTTCGTCCTGATCGTGCTGCTCGGCGCGGCGGTGTCGGCGTTGTTCGCCAATGATGGTGCGGCGCTGATCCTCACGCCGATCGTCATCGCCATGCTGCGCGCGCTGGGGTTCAAGGACAAGGCGACGCTGGCGTTCGTCATGGCGGCCGGGTTCATCGCCGACACGGCCAGCCTGCCGCTGGTGGTCTCGAACCTCGTCAACATCGTGTCAGCCGACTTCTTCAAGATCGGGTTCGGCACATATGCGTCCGTGATGGTCCCGGTCGATCTGGTGTCGATCGCCGCCACGCTGGGCGTGCTGCTGCTGTTCTTCCGGCGCGACCTCCCAGAAGACTATGACGTGGGGGCGCTCCGCGCGCCGCGCGATGTCATCCGAGACCCCGCGACCTTCCGTGCCGGCTGGATCGTCCTCGCGCTGCTGCTCGCTGGCTTCTTCCTGCTCGAACCGATCGGCGTGCCGGTCAGCGCCGTTGCCGCTGCCGGCGCGATCCTGCTGCTGGTAATTGCGGGACGGGGCCATGTGATCCAGACCGGCAAGGTGCTGCGCGGCGCACCGTGGCAGGTCGTGATCTTCTCTCTCGGCATGTACCTGGTCGTCTACGGGCTGCGAAACGCGGGCCTGACCGACCATCTCGCCGCGCTGCTCGATCGCACCGCTCAGGGCGGCGTGTGGGGGGCGGCGTTCGGGACAGGCGTGATCGCGGCCATCCTGTCGTCCGTGATGAACAACATGCCGACCGTACTGGTGGGCGCGCTGTCGATCGACGCGACCCATGCCACTGGCGCCGTGCAAGAAGCAATGATCTACGCCAATGTCATCGGCTGCGATCTTGGCCCCAAGCTGACGCCGATCGGCTCGCTCGCAACGCTGTTATGGCTCCACGTCCTCGGCCAGAAAGGTGTTCGGATCGGATGGGGCTATTATTTCCGTGTCGGTATCACGCTGACTGTGCCGGTATTGCTGGTCACGCTTGCCGCCTTGGCATTGAGGATCACGATCGGATGACAGCCCTGATCTACATCGGCGCGGCGCTTGCTGAAATTGGCGGATGCTTTGCCTTCTGGGCCTGGCTTCGCATGGCGAAGTCACCCTTGTGGCTTGCTCCGGGCGTCGTCTCATTGATCCTGTTCGCATGGCTCCTCACCCGCGTGGACAGCGATGCCGCGGGACGAGCGTATGCCGCTTACGGCGGCATTTACATCTGTGCATCGCTTGCTTGGCTCTGGACCGTCGAAGGCGTGCGGCCCGATCGCTGGGATGTGAGCGGCGCGGCGCTCTGTCTGATCGGCACCTGTATCATCCTCTTGGGACCACGAACCGCCTGATGCCTGTTCGAACGCTCTCCGACCCCGACCATCTGCCCGCGCTCGATCGAAGCTATGCGATCGAACGACCTGCTCATGGCCTCGGCGCGGGTGCTCCGCCGCCACGAATCCTTCTGCTCTACGGTTCCTTGCGCGAGCGGTCATTCTCGCGGCTGTGTGTCGAGGAAGCGGCGCGACTACTGCAATTCTTCGGATGCGAAACGCGCATTTACGATCCCTCGGCGCTGCCGTTGCCCGATCAGGTCGTCGGCGACGACCATCCGGCCGTCCACGAGCTGCGTGAACTGTCGTTGTGGTCGGAAGGTCAGGTGTGGTGCAGCCCTGAACGGCACGGCCAGATCACCGGCATCATGAAGCTCCAAATCGATCATCTGCCGCTCTCGATGGGCGGGATGCGACCGACGCAGGGACGCACGCTGGCAGTCATGCAGGTATCGGCGGGTTCGCAGTCGTTCAACAGCGTCAACACGCTGCGCGTGCTCGGCCGCTGGATGCGAATGGTGACGATACCGAACCAGTCGAGCGTCGCCAAGGCGTTCGCCGAATTCGGCGAGGACGATCGCATGAAGCCGTCGAGCTATTATGACCGCATCGTAGACGTAATGGAGGAACTGGTGCGGTTCACGGTGCTGCTGCGCCCGCACGCGGCACAACTCGTCGACCGCTATTCCGAGCGCAAGGAAGTTCGCGTAGGGATCGACCTGACGACAGACTTGTCGACTATCGCGACCACGGCACCCCCTCGAGGTGTTTGACCTCGCCCCGACGCGATGGAAGATCAGAGCGGCTACTGTGCAATACCAGCCAATGGCCTGCTGGGCTGTTAGTCGTCGACCGTCGAAACCGACTACGTGATCAGTCTTCGCGACGTTCGATGTTGTCCCCTAGCCCCGGCGCTTCTGGAGACGATCGGTCGTCTTTACGCTTCTCCGAGGCGACCATTTCGCCAACTTCGACCATCTCCGCGGTTTCCTGCGTGGTCGGCTCATCCTTGTCCGTCTCGGCCATATGCGTCTCCTTTAAAGCATCAACGCCAAAGGCTCGCTATTAGATGCGAGGAGACGCGCAGGCGTCGGATCAGTCGTCGTCGCGGTCCTGCTTTTCGCGGGAAACGACCTTGAAGTTGCGGTTTAGCTTGATGTCATAGCGGCCGCCACGGCAGCGTGCGTCGTCGACCTCGAAGCCACCATCGTCGCGCTCGATCGAGCGTGGCGCAGTGCAGCCGATCCGCTTCAAGGCGGTAAGCGTCGAGGCCCGCTGGCGCGGGGTCACCCGATCGTCGTCAGCGAGGGCGGGGGAAGCGATGACGAGTGCCAGCGCGCCGGCAGCGAGATATTTGAGCATGGAAAAGACGTCCGATTAAAGGTCCATGGAAACTCTGAATCCAATGCGGCCCGCGCGCCGATCGTTCCGAAATCATCCCCACCGTCGGGTGATAACGAGAGCAATCGCCAGAACGACGACCGAGAGAACAAGACTTGCCAGCACATAGCCGATCGCGGCGCCGGTCTCGCCGCGCTCCCATAATGTCACGGCATCGAGCGAGAAGGTCGACCAGGTCGTAAATCCGCCGATAAGTCCCGTCGTCACGAACAGGCGCAACTCCGCATTTTCGATGCTCTTGGCGGCAAACAGGCCGATCATCATGCCCATCAGCGCCGAGCCGACCACGTTGATGGCCAAGGTTCCCCAAGGGAAGGTTGGCCCCATAAGACGTAGTGCCACGATGCCGACGCCGTGACGCAGCATGCCGCCCACGCCCGAGCCCAGGAACACGACCAGAAAGCCAAGCCAGATCGGCATCGTTCACCCCGTCACTATCATCTGAACTGCCGTCACCGAGAGGAGAGCGGCGACCAACAATTGGAAACGGTGCACCGAAAGGCGCTTGATGAAATCATGCGCCAACGCGCCGACCACGACCGAGGGAAGGAAGGCGACCAGCACGTTTCTCGAGAAGCGGCGGGCGTCGGCATCGGACGACAAGCCGGAGACGACCGACCAGAGCCGCGCGCGGTACAACCAGCAGATCGCGAGGATCGCCCCGACCTGAATGACGACATCGCTGATCCCGGCTTGCCGCCCTTCGTAGCCGATCAGTCGTTCGGTCAAAATGAGATGGCCGGTAGAGGAAACCGGGATGAACTCGGTCGATCCCTCGACGATGCCGAGGACGATCGGAGCGATCAGCGAGGGTAGATCCGTCACGTCCGGGGCTTCGGTCGCGACACGAAGGGATTGGTGAAACGTGCTTTGGCGCCGAGCTCGGCTTCGATCTCGATCAGTCGGTTGTATTTGGCCAAACGCTCACCCCGGCAGGGTGCGCCGGATTTGATTTGCCCGGCGCCGACCGCAACCGCGAGATCGGCGATAAAGGCGTCCGTGGTCTCGCCCGACCGGTGCGACACCATCGTTCCCCATCCCGCAGCGTGGCAGATGCGAACCGCCTCGATCGTCTCCGTGACGGTGCCGATCTGATTGGGTTTGATGAGGGCTGCGTTGGCAGCTTTTCGAGCGATGCCTTCCCGGATGATCCGGGGATTGGTGACCAGGAGATCGTCGCCGACGATCTGGATCCGGCTACCCTGGCTTACGGTCTGGTCGATGAACCCTTGCCAGTCCTCCTCACCGAACCCGTCCTCGATCGAAACGATCGGATACGCATCGATCCAGCGCCCGTAGAGCGCGAGCAAGCCTGCGCGGTCGAGCAGGCCCGTTCCCGACCGCGCAAGATCGTATTGCTCCCCATCCGATAAGGACGATGCGGCTGGATCGAGCGCGATGGCGATGTCTGTACCCGGTCGATAACCCGCGGCTTCGATCGCATCGACGATCAACTCGCAGGCGGCCTCGTTGCTTTTGAGGTTCGGGGCAAATCCGCCTTCGTCGCCGACTGCCGTCTTGAGGCCGCGACCATGGAGGAGGTCGCGCAATGCGGCATAGGTTTCCGCACCATAGCGCATCGCTTCGGCGAAGCTGGAGGCTCCCACCGGAACGATCATGAATTCCTGAAAGTCGAGGCTGCTATCGGCATGCTTGCCACCATTCAGGACGTTCATGCACGGCATCGGAAGGAGGTAGTCGGTCGTACCGGCGAGCGTCTCGTAAAGCGGCTGCGCGAGCACCGATGATGCGGCGCGCGCGACCGCCATCGAAACACCCAGAATCGCATTGCCGCCAAGCCGCGCCTTGTTCGGCGTGGCATCGCGTTCGATCATCACCCGGTCGATGTCCGGCTGCGCGCAGACATCCATTCCGATGATCGCGCTGCCGATCTCGCCTTCGACGTTCTGCAGGGCTTGCCGAACACCCTTTCCGGCGAAACGATCGGGGTTGTTGTCGCGGAGCTCGACGGCCTCATGTGCGCCTGTCGACGCACCCGACGGCACCGATGCCGATGCTGTGATGCCGTTGTCCAAGGTCACGGTGACGGACAAAGTCGGATAGCCTCGGGAGTCGAGGATCTCGAGGGCACGGAGGCTGGTGATGTGGCTGCTGGCCGGCATGGTCGGAGTCCTTGTCACTGAAGGATAGCGCGACCGATGATCGCGGTCGTGTAACTGAAATCGTAGAGGATCGCGCCTCCGGTCGGGATATCGAGGGTCTCGACCCGGGCGGCATCAAGGCCGTCGAGCGCCATAACCAGCGCCCGCAACGCGTTGCCGTGGGAGACGACGAGTGTCGTGCCGCCACTCATCACGGCAGGCAGCATCGTCCGAACGTAATAGGCGAGCACGCGCGCGACGGTGTCGCGCAGGCTCTCGCCGTGTGGCGGGGCAGCCGCATAGGAGCGTCGCCATTGGCGGACCTGATCTTTACCGTAGCGATCCGACGCCTCGGTCTTGTTGAGACCAGTGAGCGCACCGTAATCGCGCTCGTTGAGCGACCGGTCTACCGTGATAGGGACATCTGGTGCCCCCATCACGGCAGTGACGATAGCCGTCGTGTCCGCGCAACGCCGAAGGGTAGAGCGGAAAATCCGTGCAGGCCGAATGCCTTGCGCGATCAGGCGGTGTGCGATCGCCTCGGCCTGACGGTGCCCCAGAGGCGTTAGCGCCGGATCCGCAGAACCAGTAAATCGGTTGGCTGCGTTGGCTTCGCTTTCGCCGTGTCGAACGAGGACCAGACGCGCGTGCGGGAGCATCGTCACCCCTCAGTGCGCCATCAGCAGGGGTATATCGGCAGCGGCGAGGATGTGGCGCGTCGTGCCGCCCATGAACCACTCGATGATCTGGTTGTGCCGATAGGCGCCGGTCACGAGAAGCTCGGCGCCGATCGCTTTCGCTTCGGCGACGAGCTGGGCACCCAGATTCTCGCTGGAGCGCGGCACCACATGCAATTCGTGACGAACACAGATTTCGTCGAGCAAGGCTTCCAAGCCCAGCGCCGGATCGGTTTCTTCACCGATGCGGATTGCCGTGACACGCTTGGCGACACGAAGCCACGGGGCTGCCTCCTCAATGGCGTGGCACGCCGTGTCACTGTCGCTGAGCCCGACGGCCATGTGCTCGAAGCCGGTTCGCGCGCCGGCTCTCCACCCAGCCGGGACGATGAGGACGGGCTTGTCGGTCGAAAAAATTGCGGCGTGCAGGGCGTCGCCGCCGTCCATCGTCTGCTCGCGCGCGATGACGATCAGCGCATCGACATTTGCCGCCTCCTGTTTGACCGTCGCTTCTTCGGTGCCGACGATCGAGCGCCAGGCGACCTCGGGTGTGTCATCGCTGGTAGCTGCGGTCCAGGCAACGAAGGCGGCCCGCGCCGCATCCGCGCGCTCTTGGGCTGTCCCCTCGTCGCGCGCGCGTAGGCGTTGAAAGTCGATCTCCTCGCTCGCAACCGCGATCTGCTCGGGATCGACGACAACATTGAGGGCCTCGATCGATGACTCGCCAAGAGATCTGGCGGCGAGAACCGCCGCATCGAGGCAGGCGGCAGCGCTGTCGGCACCGACAATCACGGCAAGCAGTCTCATGGCATCGTCTCCCGGGCGGGGGTGAAGGCGTGTGTGAAGTTTCCGGAATGCTGGGCACCGGATCGTTTGAACCCTTGCGACGGCGCAGGATGGCTCTTCCCCGCCCATCCCATCCAGGCACCCTCATTTGGATACGCGAAGTACCGCGTCACAAGGCGCATCATGACTGGTTCCACGACCGAATGACCGGCTCGTCGCCATCATGTTCGTACCCGAGGACGCTGATGCTGGCCGTATCGAGCAGGAAATAGGCAGCGGCCCCGACGGGTAAGCCGAGCCAGCGCGCTGTCAGCACGCGGAGAATATGAGCGCTCGAGAAGATCAGGACATCGGCGTTGCGCCCACGCAGCGATGCGATGACGCGATCGGCTCGGGCTGCGACCGCCTCCGGAGTCTCTCCTTGCGGGCAGCCGTCGCGGAACAGGTTCCAGTCCGGGCGGTCGGCGAGGATCTCCTTCCTGGTTCGTCCCTCGTAGGCGGCGTAATCCCATTCCGCGAGATCGTCGGCAGGCACCAGGCGGGTCGCGAAACCGGTCAATTCCCCGGTCCGGCGCGCCCGTATCGAAGGGCTCGACCAGACGGCGGTAAAGTCCAAGCTTGGCAGACGTTCGGCTATTCGTTTCGCCGCGGCTTCTCCTGCCTCGGTCAGCGAGATGTCAGTCCGTCCCGTATGCTGCCGCGAAACGCTCCAAGCGGTTTCACCGTGACGGACGAGCCAAATCTGTGGGAGCCGGTTCATCGCCGCATCGCCTTTTCACCCGATGGGACGGATGCTGTTCCTATACCGAGCGTCCGATCGGGGAAGCCGCCGGCATCGAGATAGCGGATGCCGCCCAGCTGCTGATATTGCAGGACGGTCGCGAGGCCGTTGGCAGCAGGCTGCGAGCGCTCTTCGCGACCCTCGTAGCGCGGCACCGTTCCACCCGGCATCGCCTCGCGCAGTACCCGGCCGGTCAGATGGCCGCGCGGGGTGGGGAGGAGATTCAGCAATGCCATCATGGTGCGGCCCACGTCGACATTGCTGACCGGTGCTGGATCGACAAAGCCGCGCTTGAAGTCCGGGCCGGTCGCTGCGGTAAAGTTCAATGTGTCACCGCGGCCGAAGCTGCCGTGCATGCCCTGCCCCTGCTGGAGGGTCGTATCGGAGACTTCGATCTGGCAGTTTGTCGCAATCGCACACCCGGTGTTGGCGGATCGGAAGTTGACGACGATCGACGGCACCGGCGGGAGTGCCTCGCCCTTCAAATTGATCGCGGAAAGCGGCAGTGTTCCGGCGATTGCTCCCAGGCGGTCATCGACGAAGATACCGCTGACATAGTCCTGATCCAGCAGTGCGGAAACGACCCGTGCCGCTAGGGCAGGATCGCGGGTCGGTAGATAGAGGAGGTCGGACCCGCCATTTGCCGCCACCACTACGTCAGGTCTCGTCGCATCGGCACCGAGCACCGCGTTGCCGCGGCTCGGATGCTTGCCGTCCGCGACCCGCGTGTTGCCCGCTTCTGGATCGAATACGGGCATGTTCAAGGCGGACGCCAGATCAAGCGCAAGGAAGCCGGGCGGTAGGAAACCTTCGGGAACATCGACATAGCGCCCGCGTGCTGCGGAGCTGGTCCGGCTTTCTTTGGAGATCGTAGAGAAGCCGTGATCCGACGTGACGATGATGTCGGTCGTCTTCGCAAGACCCAAGCGATCGAGTGCTGCGCGCAGCTTCGCTAGATCATAGTCGGCATTGCGGATCGCGGCGAAGGTCGTGGGACCGTTGATGCCCGGCGTCAGCTGATTGAGGCTGTCGCCCTGATTGTGCTGCGTGCCATCGGGATCGCGCGACCAGAACACCATGGCGAACGGCCGGTGCTGCTTTCGGAAGACCGGCAAAGCGACCCGGGTCGCGACGTCGATGAGATAGTCCTGCTGCACGCGGTTGGCACTCGTCGTTCCGGGGATTCGGGCATCCCCGGACCGTCCGTTACTGCCGCGGTCCGGTGCTTGCAGCGCAAGCCCTGCCTGCGTGAGGCGAGCGGCAACGTCGGCAGACAGCGGAATCCCGCCGGGACGCCCGGTTGAATCGTCGATGATGAGTGTGGTGGCTCCGTCGCGTGCACGATGGTCCTGGATCAATGCGGGACCGAGCTTGCCGATCGCGGCCGTGCCGTACCCTGCTTGCCGCGCCGCTTCGAGAACGGTGGTCTCGTTGAGGTAATTGCCCCCGAAATGCTCGTCGACCTCGCCCAGAACAGCATCGTTCTCGAGGAAGGGCGTCACGCTGCCGGCAGCTGCAGCAATCGGCGCACGAGTCCATATCGTGTTGCTGAAGTCTCCGGTGTCGCCGAGCTGGTGACCGGTTGCGAGCGCCGACGCATTGGCGGTGGTGAACGTCGGGAAGACCGAGTGGCTGTTGGAAAAATAGGTGCCGGTGTCCCGCAATTGCGCGAGCGTCGGCGCGCTCTGGGATGTGACGATCTTGCCTCGCAGGCCGTCGATCACGACAAGAATGACATTGTGGGGCGCCGGGTGGCGCTTTGGCGTGCGCGCCTGAACCGTGGGCGAGACCGTGAGGACCAGGGTCGCAGAGAGTGTCGCAAGGAGGCGCATCGTTGGGTTCCGGTTTCGAGGTTCAGGCAAGGGCGACGAGCACGGCTCCCGCACCGATCAGGACGATCCCAAGCCAGCCGCGGGTGGAAAGATGCTCACCGAGAAACGCCACGCCGAGCACCGCGACGAGGACGACGCTCAGCTTATCGATCGGTGCGACGCGGGCGGCATCGCCGATCTTCAAGGCGCGGAAGTAGCAAATCCAGGAGGCACCCGTCGCAAGGCCCGAAAGGGCAAGGAACAGCCAGCTTCGCGGACTGATCGCATCGAGTGGCTGAAATTTGCCCGTGACCGCAAGAAGGATGGTCAGCACGGCAACTATCACCAGCGTCCGAAAGAGCGTGGCCAAATCGGAGTCGATCCCTTCGACGCCGATCTTCGCGAAAATCGCGGTCATCGCGGCGAAGCCGGCGGAGCCCAATGCCCAGACGAGCCAGGACGCTGAAGCGGTGCTTCTCATCCTCGCGCTCACTCCGGCTCTGCCGCGAGGATCGCGGGCGCGGCATCTTCGTGACGGATACCGGCAGAGCCAATGCTCCAGTGTTCGAGATGCTTGTAGACGATAACCTTGCCACCAAGGATCTCGCCATGTGCTTCGCAGAAGCGTTCCAGTTCGTGGCGCTGCCCGATCAACTCGACACACATGGTCAGGTGCGGATCGGCGATTTCGGAACCATTTTCGCGCACCGGGCCGTGATTGCTGTAGCCGTAGTGCGTGTTGTGAGCGACCGCGTTCATGATGCCGTCGCGCTTCGCTTGCGCGACAAGCTCACGGTAGAGCGGCTTGCGCGACCAGAAGCTGCGCGATCCGGTCGCGATCTTGTCGGATGGCTTTAGATAGATGCGGATCATACCGATCTCGCTCGGCGTCACCTTATGCTGTTGAGACATCAGTCATGCTCCTTGGTGATGACGGGGGTCGGGGATGGACGGGGGCCGCGCCGTGACGCACGAGCATCGCGCAGGGTCGCAGCCCCGGTATGCGCGCGAGACGCGCGCTTTGGCACCGCGATCCGCTGCGACAGGTAGATGCCGTTATGGCCCGAGCAGATGTAGGCGATGAAACAAGCGACTGCGATTGGGACGGCGTGGGCCGCTCCGAACAGCTCGATCCCCATGATCGTGCAGGCGAGCGGCGTATTGGCCGCGCCAGCGAACACCGCAATGAAGCCTAGTCCCGCGAACAGATCGAGCGGTGCGCCAAGCAGCCAACCGAGCGCATTACCGAGCGCTGCGCCGATGAAAAATAGTGGGGTCACCTCGCCGCCCTTGAAGCCGGCGCTAAGCGTCACGACCGTGAACAGCATCTTGAGCGCCCAGCTCCACCGATCGGCAGGGCCGGTGAAAAAGCCGGCGATCGTGGGATCACCGGGAATGGCCGACCATACGCCTAGGCCGAGATAAGCGCGTGTACCAACGATCCAGACCAGCGCGATGACCAGCACCCCGCCCAGCGCCGCACGCGCAGGGCCGTAAGGGATATGGCGCTTCAAAACTCCGCCGAAGGCGTGGTTGGCTTCTGCAAACACAAGTCCGGCGAGACCAAACGCTACGCCGGCTATTGCCGCCTTGAAGAGCAACACCGGCTCGACGAACAAGGCACCGCTCGCGGAGGCCACATAGGTGATGTGGTAAGGCGTATGATGGATGCCCCAGGCGTGACATGCCCAGTCGCCGACCAGCGCGGCTAGCAGACAGGGGATGATGCCGCCGTATTCGATACGTCCGACGGCCAGCACCTCGAGTGCGAACACCGCCCCGGCGAGCGGGGTCCCGAAGACCGCACCGAAGCCGGCTGCGACACCTGCCATAAGCAGAATGCGGACGCTGGCAGGATCGAGCCGGAAGAGGCCGGCAACGGCGCTGGCGAGACTGCCGCCGAGCTGGACCGCAGTGCCCTCACGCCCTGCGGAACCGCCAAAGAGATGAGTGGCGATCGTGCCGATGAAGACCAACGGTGCCATGCGCAGCGGAACGCCGCCTCCGGGCTCGTGTATCTGCTCGACGATGAGATTATTGCCCGCTTCGACCGAACGGCCGGTCAGGTGATAGAGCAACGCGACCGCCGCTCCGCCTAAGGGCAGGAGGTAAAGCAGCCAGGGATAGTCGAACCGCGCCTGTGTCGCGGCGTCGAGGCTCCAGAGGAAAGCCGCGCAGAGTGTTCCCACCAGCGCCGCCATCGGCACGAGGATCAGCGTCCAGCGCAACACCGACAGGGCATGGTCATGGCGATCGCGAAAAAAAGCGGCCAAATTTAATTCGTTATAGAGATTGCGAAACGTCGCGCGCACAATTCCTCCTTGCTGCCTTGCGGCGCCCGGTAGGAATCATCGGCCCTTGCGAGGGCGGTTCGGCCAACATAGCCAGGCGGAAATCCATCGCCTTCGGCCGCTATATGTCGCCGCGGTGCGGCAACGTCAATCCGATGTAGAAATGAAACTGTATGGTTGCCGGATGACAGGCCCGAAACGGCAGGATAACTGACGGACCGATACTGTTGCTCGCAGCCATCCGATTGCTGTGGCCGGCGGAGCAGGCGAAGAGCCGCCGCCCAAGGGCGGCGAGGTCACGCCGCTGTTCTTCATCGGCGCGGTGCTGGGTCATGCGCTCGCCGGCCCGATCGGTGTCCCCGTCGACCTCCTTGCCGCGCTCGGTTTCGTGGCGGTGTTCGCGGGCGCGGCCAATACGCCGCTCGCCTGCACGATCATGGGCGTCGAGCTGTTCGGCGCCGAGACCGCAGTGCCGGTCGCGGTCGCCTGTTTCGTCGCTTACGCCTGCTCCGGGCATAACGGCATCTACCTGTCGCAACGGGTGGCGGTGCCGAAGCGGGCGGGCAGCACCCTGCCGCCGGACCTGACGCTGCGCGATGCGCGCGCGCTCCGTCCCGTGTCCGACCTTTCAGACCTGTTCGCTCCTTACCTCACGGAAGGCTTATCCATGTCCGACGCCCACCACGTGTCGCAGACCGAGATCGGCTGGTCCGCATCTACATGAAGCTAGCCGATAAGGCGGTAAAGCCGGGCACGCGCTCACGCTGGGCTGCCAAGCCGCTCGACCGAACGCTCGTCGCGCAGGCCAAGGCGGACGGAATCATGAACGCTGTCGCCCACTATACCCACTACGGCTACAGCAACCACGGCCCGGTGCATGAGAACGGCGCCGAGATCGCCGATCCACACCTCACCATGTGTGTCGAACTGATCGGCCAGCGCGAGCAGCTCGAAGGCTTCTGCCGGGCGCATGGCGACCTGCTTGCGAACAAGGTCATCGTCTACAAGCACCTGGAGCATTGGACGGTCAGCCCGGCGGGCTTGCGCCAGGAAGATGCGGATACGGCCGAGCTGGTTGGCTGAGGCATGGGGCCATACCTGATTGTGTTCGCCGGGGCTGGTTCCGACGGCATGCTGCGGTATGGGCTGAACGGCCTCAGCCTGCGCCTGTTCGGCCCCGACCTGTCGATCGGAACGCCCATCATCAACGTGCTCGGCTCATTCCTTATGAGTCTGCTGGGGGGCTGGTTCTTGTTGCGAAGCGGATCGAGCCCGGGATGGCGATTGTTCCTCACCACCGGCGGGCTGGACGGCGTCACGACCTTCTCGACCTTCTCGCTGGAAGCGGCCTTGCATTAGGAGAGAGCCGAAGTCGGGCAAGCTGCCCTTTATGTTGTCGGATCGGTTGGGCTGGGCGTGCTCGCGCTGTTCGGCGGCCTCGCTCTCGTTCGCTCCTTCAGCCCGGCTTAGCGGCGCCAACCGGCTCAGAAGCGATCATCTTCCTTGACGTTGTCAACCTTCGCCTTGTGTTTGGCGCGGACCGACTCCTCCAGCTCCAGAATCTCGGCCGATTCTTGCGTGGTGGGCTTCTTCTTGTCGATATCGCTCATGAAGTCCTCCGTCTGCAAAACTACTGGTACACCGTTTCGCGCCAAGGATTATTCAGGGTTTCTGCTCGGCGTCCCGCCGGTCCGCTTCGGCCGGGGTCTGCCGGGCGCGTTCGCGGATACGGCGTTCGAGCGGTGCGCCGACGAACAGCACGAGCATCGCCAGCAGCAGACCGCCCACAAGCAGTGGCCACACCGCCAATCCCGCTGCCGCTCCGAGCGTCGCTGACACCCAGATGCACGCCGCCGTTGCCAGCCCATGCACCTCCTGCCCGCTGCCGACGCGCAGGACCGCGCCCGCGCCGATGAAGCCGACGCCGGATAGGATGCCCTGCATCACCCGACCTGCTGCATCGGCGTTCACGTTCGGCAAGCCGCTGTGGACGATCGCCTGGACGGCGATGCAACTCGCGAGCCCGACCAGCCCTAGCGTCCGCAGACCCATGATCTGTCGGTTCTCGCGTGACCGTTCCCAGCCGAGCGTCATGCCGGCCGCCGTCGCCACGATCATCCTGCCGATCGCGTCGACCCAGAAGGCGAGATCGACCGACAAAGGCGGCGGATTCACTCGACCAGCACGTGGACGTGGTGCCAGGCCGTGCAGAGGTATCCGGCGAAGTTCCACATCGTATCGGGTAGTTCGGGCTGACCCTGGCCCGCATCGTCGAACGCGCGCACCACAAGGTGCTGGCGCCCCTTGGGCAGTTCCGCATCTAGCGACCAGCGCTGCCAGCTCCACTGCCCGTCCGGATCGTCGGAGAAATCGACCTGCCGCCAGTCTCGACCGCCGTTCAGCGACACCTCTACCCGCGACACGCCGCGCTCATAGGCGACGGCATAGCCCTCGATCCGGACCTTGCCCGCGGGCAGGCTCTCGCCCGAACCAGGCGAGCAGATCGCGGCGTTGAGCGGCATGGCGTTGATCGTCAGCCCTTGCGTCCAGTCCGCCGTCTCGCTGGTCACGTCGGCCGGAAAAAGCTTGTAATCGTGCGCCTGGATCGGCGCCTCGGAGGGCGTGTCCTTGACCTCGATCCGGGTCAGCCACTTGGCGCTACGCACGCCAGCATAGCCTGGCACGACCAGACGCAACGGCGCACCGTGCTCGGGTGCCAGCGGTTCGCCGTTCATCGCCCAGGCGAGCAGCACGTCGGGCGCCCGCGCCTTGGTCATAGCGATCGAGACGCCGAACGGTGCCACCTCGCCTTCCACATCCACCTCGTCAGCGCCGGTGAAGCAGACGAACAGGTTGGACGCGTCCGATGCTCCAACTGCATCCAACAGGTCTGCGAGCCGCACGCCCGTCCACTCGGCATTGCCGATCGCGCCTATGTCCCATGGATCGCCTGAAGTCTTGCCCACCTGTTGGAGATCGGTCCGGCGGTTGCCGGCGCATTGAAGCACAGCCGTGACAGTCCGGACCGGAAAGCGCGCCTTCAACTCCGCAATCGAGATGGAGCACTCGCCCACACTGATCCCGCCCACCTCAATCCGGTGATCGGCCGGCAGGTCCGGCACGGGCCCATGGCTGCGCACATAGAACAGGTTCTGTGGCGTCAAAAACCGCTCGATCAAGGCGCCGGGCACCGGCTCGGCGTTGTAGGGCTCGGGGTTCCGCTCTATCATCAGCTCGCTCATGCTATTGTAACGCCTGACAATCGGTTTGGCCTCGGCCTCATCCTCACTATCTTGCCCGATCATGCGATGTGCAGCGCGGCCAGCAGCGTCAGGCTGATCGCGGCCAAGCCGAGCAACGACAACACGACGGCCATGGTCACGCGGCCCCCGGCCTTGGCGACGGTGCGGACGTCCACGCCGAGCCCGAGCGCCGCCATGGAAACGACGGTCAGCAGCGTGGCGCTCCGGCCGATCGGCGCGATGGCGACGGTCGGCACCAGACCTAGCGAGCGGCAGGCGACCAGTGCGAGGAAGCCGATGATGAACCAGGGCACGAGGTGGGCGAGGTCCATCCGCTTGGCCGTAGGCGCACCGGCGACGAACTCGCCTTCGGGAACCGACTGCGGCGCGAGACGAGGCGCCACCAGCGACAGAACAAGGCACACCGGCCCGAGCATCAGCACGCGCACCAGCTTGACGAGCGTACCCATCTGCACGGCGGTGGCGCCCAACGGCGAGGCGGCTGCGATCACCTGCGGCACGGCATAGACAGTGAGCCCGGCGAGCGCCCCGAAGGCGAGCCCGCCCATGCCGAGCGCAATCCCGAGCAGTGGCAGGCCAAGCACTACCACCACACCCAGTACCGCCGTGAACGCGATCGAGGCAGCTACGTCGTCGCTGTCGGCGCCGATTACCGGTGCCACGGCCGCGATGGCGGAGTTGCCGCAGATTGAATTGCCGCAAGCCACCAGCAGCGCCATCCGCGTTGGCAAGCCGAGCAATCGGCCGATCCCAAAGCTGAGCAGGATTGCGCTCACGACCACGCCGGCGATACCGGCGAGGAGCGGCAGCCCGGCCGCCAAGATGGTCGCGGCACTGACCGAAGCACCGAGCAGGACGACCGCCACCTCCAGTAAGTATTTGGCGCTGAATGCGATGCCTTCGTGCCACCTTTCATCCGGGGTCCACAGGCTGCGCACGGCGGTGCCGATCAGGATGGCGAGCACCAGCGCCTCCAGCCACGCCTTGCCGGCCAGTGCGCGCTCGCCCACCTCCAGCGCGTAGGCCGAGCCGGTGACGGCGAGGCAGAGGCCGACGCCGGGCAGCAGCGCGGGCAATCTGCTAGTCTGGACGGTCGGGAATATACGATCGGGATAGGCAAAACTGGCCACGGCGGTGTTCCTTCCGTCGCACGATCTAAACCCTGCCTACCGATCGCTCCAACTTAGCCTTGTTGTCATTCCGATCGTCAATCGTGATCGGTTTCTATATCAGGTGCGGTGTGACACTGGAGCAACTGCGCATCTTCGTCGGCGTGGCCGAGCGCAAGCATATGACCGTCGCGGCGCGGCCTTAAACGTCACGCAGTCAGAGGCTTCCGCAGCCATCGCCTCGCTTGAGGAGCGACACGCAACCAAGCTCTTCCACCGCGTCGGGCGCGGCATCGCTCTGACAGAGGCCGGACGGCTGTTCCTGACCGAGGCTCGCGGAGTTCTTGCGCGGGCCGACGCGGCCGAGACGGTGCTGGAGGAGCTTGGCGGACTGAAGCGGGGCACGCTGCGCCTCGTCGCCAGCCAGACCATCGCCGTCTGCTGGTTGCCGCCCATCCTTTCAACTTTCCATGAGCGCTATCCGGCGATCAGTATCGAACTGTCGATCGGCAACACCGGGCAGGCCGCGGTACACGTCAATGACGGCAAGGCCGATCTGGGTATTGTCGAGGGCGAGATCGAAGATCCAGCGTTGGCGCATTGGCCGATCGGCGAAGACCAGCTGTTGCTCGTCGGAGCACAACCTTTCGCCGACATCGACATCGACGCGACATGGCTGCGACGAGCGCGCTGGGTGCAACGGGAGCCTGGATCAGGCACGCGATCGACGTTGAATAGCGAGTTGCGCGGCTTGGGGGTCGATCCGGCTGCCCTCGACGTGGCGCTGACGATGCCGTCTAATGAAAGCGTCCGAACGGCCGTGGAGGCTGGGGTGGACGTTGCTGTCCTGTCGGCGCTGGTGGTCGACCCGGCCATCAAGGCAGGTCTGTTGCACGTCGCACCGATCACATTCGCTCCTCGCCCCTTCTTCGGGCTGCGGCATAAGGAACGCTATCGCACGAAAGCCGCGGATGCGCTGTTGGACGTGATCGGGTTGCAGCGGCGGTAGGTACGCATCGGCATTCTCAAAACGCCATCCTTTGTGGGACCGCCCGCGATCGCCATCTCCTTGCTGAAACCTGTCTGACCGCACTCCACCAGATTTGCGCCATAGTAGGACGGGACATCGCCCACGAGCGGCCGGATCTGGCAGTAGCTGTTGTTCAGCAGACCGTGCCGGGACGACGCCTTTGTCCCTGAAGGCATCGATTACGGCGGAAAACCCTGTCGCCATCCTGGATGCACGACAAACGGGTGTTTTCCGACATGGCAGGTCAATCGCCTCTCACTCAACAGGGGGATGGCTTGGAGGGGTCGCGAAGCCGAACATCGTGTTCGCGTAGGGTGAGTGGCAGGTTTTGAGAGAAGCCGCCATTTACCCCTTTGCTGAGGAACGGCGTGAGTTGGTCGCCAGCTGCCGCGCCTCCGTGACCCAGTACCGGACGTTCACCGCGGCTTGAACGCTACCCAACTTCGGTCGCCCGTTCATCTCCGTGCCATAGCCAACATTCTGCACCTGGTTCCGCGCCTACAAAAATCTCATCTAGCCTACCAAGTTTAGCTGGGTTTAATTACACAGTTGTTGCAGAGTACGGCCGACCCGGCGGCGGTACTCTTGGCGCTTTGTGTCAACCCATAGAAACCAAGTGCGAGACACAGCGCAGTCACAGCGAGTAACGCAGTGGCTGGTCGACTATTTGCAATTTTTAGCTGCAACCAACCGATCCGGGCTTTCCAATCGTCTACCCCAAAATCCTTCGCGTTCTCCAGCTGGTAACGCAGGTAGTCGATATCATCATGATTCACCGCGTATTTTTCAAGAATTCTGCTATACTTAGCAGAGTCAGTGAGGAACTCATTAGCGCTCATTGTACTGCGGCGAGCTTTTATTTCTCGTCGAAGCTCTTTAAGCTCAAGGGCTGACCTGTGAAATTGCTCTGCCCGTAATACGTCTCCACTGGAGTATTGCAGCAAGGATGACACAAGAATCACGACAGCGATAGCAATCGTCGCTAGATTAATTTTATCTGTCAGATCGGTTTCGGTCTTCAGAATGTACGGAAGAACAGTCAGGATGATTATATATCCTGATGCAAATGCCGTGAGCCGAGTGAGCGATCGATCCCGGTGTTCCAGCCGCTTTGCCGCCGCGAATCGCGATCCTGCCGTACTACGCATGTTGCTCATCAGGTCGTCAATTTGCTCGGGAGCAAATCCTAGCGCATCGTTGCTGCCGTCTGTCGAGTTCCGCGCGTCGGT
>Ga0247810_10001046_pt1 | contig 19419 bp, 14 predicted proteins | sample UWRJL119311C1_FD_179918 | JGI IMG/M metagenome (GOLD analysis project Ga0247810, IMG submission 179918) | Plant litter microbial communities from Arlington Agricultural Research Station in Wisconsin, United States - UWRJ-L119-311C-1 | ecosystem: Environmental > Terrestrial > Plant litter >... | reverse complement strand
CCTACAAGAACTTCGAGGGCTCGCGCTGGGCCCAGGGGCTCGTGCCGATCGACACGATCGCGCTCACCGAGGCCGACCGCGGCCAGGAGATCAAGGTCAACCGCACGACCCGCCTCGACTGGGACGCACTGCGTCTCAAGGTCAAGGGCGGAATGCGCAACGCGACGCTCATGGCGATCGCGCCGACCGCGTCCATCGGACTCGTCGCCGGCACCACGCCCGGCTTCGACCCGCAGTTCTCGCAGATCTTCAGCCGCGCCACCTCGAACGGCAAGTTCCTCGAGGTCAACCGCAACCTGGTGACCGACCTGCAGAAGCTCGGCCTCTGGGAGTCGACCAAGGAGACGATCCTGCGCAGCCAGGGCGACATCCAGAACATCGACTCGATCCCCGACGCGATGAAGGCCACGTACAAGACGAGCTTCCAGCTCTCGCCGTACGCCTTCCTCGAGGTCGCGGCTCGCGCCCAGAAGTGGATCGACCAGGCCATCAGCCGCAACATGTACCTCGAGACGCGCGACATCGGCGACATGATGGACATCTACATGGGCGCCTGGGAGCGCGGGGTCAAGACCACGTACTACCTGCACATGAAGCCGCGCCACACCGCGGAGCAGTCCACGGTGAAGGTCAACAAGTCCGAGGACGCCAGCGGTGGCGCACGCAAGGGCTTCGGCTCCAGTGCAGGCGCAGCCCCGTCCACCGCAGAGCCGGTCGCCGCAGCAGCGGCTCCGCGCAAGGGATTCGGCTTCGGGGGTGCGAAGTAATGAACGAAGAGTATTACGTACCCGTCGACCCGATGGACGAACTCCAGTGCGACAGCTGCCAGTAGAGATTTAGGACACGAGAACAATGGGAATTCTAGGAACCGGCCTGCAAGACGGCCTCCTCCTCAAGCCGATCAAGTACCAGTGGGCTATGGACCTGTACGACCAGGCCGTCGCCAACACCTGGTTCCCGAACGAGATCCAGCTCGGCGAGGACATCGCCGACTTCAAGAAGATGTCTGACGAAGAGCGCCACGCGGTGACCTTCCTCATGAGCTACTTCAACCCGAACGAGCTGCTCGTCAACAAGGCCCTGGCCTTCGGCGTGTACCCGTACGTCTCCGCCGCGGAGTGCAGCATCTACCTCGCGAAGCAGATGTGGGAAGAAGCGAACCACTGCATGAGCTTCGAGTACGTACTCGAGACCTTCCCCATCGACCGGGAGGCCGCGTACAACTCGCACGTCGACATCCCCTCGATGGCGCGCAAGGAAGAGTTCGAGATGAAGTACATCCGTCGTATGACGGAGCAGACGCTCGACATCTCCACGGTCGAGGGCAAGCAGGACTTCGTGCGCAACCTCGTGGCGTACAACGTCATCCTCGAGGGCGTCTGGTTCTACTCGGGCTTCATGGTCGCGCTGAGCTTCCGCCAGCGCAACCTGCTGCGCAACTTCGGCTCGCTCATGGACTGGGTGGTGCGCGACGAGAGCCTGCACCTCAAGTTCGGCATCAACCTGATCCTCACCGTGCTCGAGGAGAACCCCGAGGTCGGCACCGAGGAGTTCGCCGCCGAGATCAAGCAGATGATCCTCGACGCCGTCGAGATGGAGGAGGAGTACAACCGCGACCTCCTCCCGAACGGCATCCTCGGCCTCAACGCCACGTACATCAACCAGTACGTGAAGTACCTGGCCGACCGCCGCCTCGAGGAGCTCGGATTCGACGCGCACTACAACGTGTCGAACCCCGCCAAGTGGATGGCCGCCGCGAACGACACCCTGCAGCTGGTGAACTTCTTCGAGTCCACCAACACCTCGTACGAGTCGAACGCCTCGGCGACGTCGAAGCCGAAGGCTGACGCCACCGTCTAGACCGTCGGAATCCTGTTCGGGAGCATCGATCGAGATGTTTCCGAACAGGGCGCGACATCCCTCCGGGGATGCACAAAAACTTTCGAAAGAAGGGTCAAACTTTCAGATCCAGTTGGATGGATCTGAAAGCTAGGCAGCAACTAAATAGTGACCAACTCACATGCGAGATACGCATGGAAATCGACTATTGCTACATGGAACTGTTCTTTTCGCGGAACTTTTCAAGCTTAGAAGCGAGCTCCTCGGGAGGCAACCACGGTTGCATCTCGGGCGTGTTGCAAGTGTCAGTAGGTCAGGAAAGGGACCGATATGGCTAATAAGACCATCCGGATCCGCGTCAAGCGGATCATCCGGATCCAGCCGGTTAAGAAGCGCTAAGCGCTTCCTAACGGTGTCGCTCTTGCGGAGCTTCCCGTTGAGCGACACCACCGACATTGCAACCACGTAGAAATGAGAGTTGAATTATGACGAAAAATTCTCGCCAGACCGGGGCTAAGGCAGCAAGCGCAGCGAGCAAAGTGATGAGCAACCCGCGCTCTTCAACAGCTGCAAAGACTGCCGCAGCTAGTGCTCTCTCGCAGACGCCCAAGGGCAAGAAGTAACAGTAAGCGCTCCGGATCGCCCGCAGTCGCCTCTTCCGGAAGGAAGGCGAGTGCGGGCGGTTCGTGGTTAATCCTCGCTTTTTCGGATAGCGTGAGGGTGTGACCCGAAGCCGCAGAACGGACTCCCCGCCTACCTCTCCGCGCTGCCGCAGCAGCGCCGGGAGCAGTTCGACTCCCTCTCCGCGCTGCTCGCGGCGATAGCCGTACCCGAGTCGATCGCGGCGTTCGTGTTCCTGCCCAACCAGCAGGGGCATCCGCTCTTCGACGACGCCGCCGAGGTGTTCTGGAAGGCGGTCGAGCAGCTCTACCTGCGCGACGCGGTCTCCGACGGCGACCTGCCACTGGTCTACTGGGGCTTCCACTCCATCGACCTGCTGGCCCGCCGGTCGTCGAACGGGGTGCTCGTAACCGACCGTGCGCTGTACCTGGTGGACGCCGGACGCAGCTCGGCGCGGGTGCCGCTCGCCTCCGTCGACACGATCTCGGCCGACGACGAGCGGCTCGCCGTGGGCGATGCCGCCATCGGGCTGACGCAGGCGGCGCGGCTGCTGAGCGAGGACAGCGCGGTCGACTCCGCGCGCTACCTGCGTGACGTCGTCGCGCTGCTGCAATCTGCGATCGACACGCCAGCAGCGGATGAAGACAGCGAGCTCACAACGGACCAGCTGGTGCGCGCGAGCCGGCTGAGCGAGGACTTCCTGCTTCCCTCCCGCCCGAAGGACGCGAAGAAGATCGCCAAGCTCGCGGCCAAGTGGCAGATCCCGGCCGACGAGACCGTGCGGGTGTCGCTCTCGAGCGCGACCTTCGCGGGCATCTACGGACTCGCCATCACCGAGACCGCGCTGTACTCCCGCGACCTGATGGAGCCACTCGACCGCACCGCGCTCGCCGACATCGACGGCGTCGAGTGGGTGGCGGAGAAGAAGGCGTTCCGGGTGGCCGAGGGGCACGTCGTCCCCACGCTGCCCGCGATCACCGACGACAACCGCGAGTACGTCTCCGGGCTGCTGCGCTCCCTGCTCTCGGCGCGGGCCTGAGCCGTGTCAACTCCCTATGCCCCCGCCCGCACCCGCGGTTCACTGGGACGCATGACCTGGCCTCCCTTCACCCCGACCGAGGTGCGGGCGCGGGTGCGCGGGGTGGCGATCGCCTTCGTGGTCGGCGCGGTTCTCGGATTCGTCGCCGCGGCCTGGGTGATCTCCCTCGTCGACGGCGGGGACGCGGGGGACCAGTGGGGCGCCTCGGCGGCGTACGCCGTCTCGATGGGCCTGCTCGTCGCCTCCGCCGCCTGCCTTTTCGCCACGTCGAGACTCGTGAAGGCGGTGCGGGCGCGCTTCGACCCGTCGTTCCCCTGGCGCAAGGACGTCAGCGACCTGATCACCCGCGGCCGCGGAGACAGTATCGCCGCCGACAAGCGGGAGCTCGCCGCGCGCTACGCGGCGGTGCTGGCGGTCTACCTGCCGTTCCAGCTGGTGCAGCTCGTGCTGCTCTACCTCGGGCTGGCGGTGCTGCAGCTGGCGGCGCTGCTCGACGGCAGCGCGGGCGACAATGCACCCCTCCGGATCGGCATCGCCGTTCTGGTCACCCTCGCCGTCGTGGTCTCGGTGCCGTACGCGCTGCTGCAGATCGCGCGGGTGCGGCGGTACCTCGCCGTGAACCGGGAGCTGCTCAGCGCATGAGGCTGCGCACGGTCGTCATCGTCTCGGTCGCGGTCTTCGCGCTCTCGACGACCGTGCTGTTGCTCCTGCTCCCCACCGATCCCGGTCGGACCCTTCCGGTGCTGGCGCTCTCGCTCGCGCTGGCTCTGATCGCGGCCTCCCTTGCCGGCACCGTGCAGACGTTCAGGGCTGTCGGCCTGGTGCGCCGCGTCGCCGACCCCGACACCGGCTCGCAGCGTGCAATCGCGCGCGCAGTGATGCGCAACGACGACTCGCTGCTCGATGACGACCAGCGCCGCCGTTCCGCTCACTTCGCGGCCGCCCTCGCCGCGTACCAGCCGGCGGTGTTCGCGCAGGTCATGCTGGTGCTCGCCGCGGTCGTGGTACTGCAGTTCTCGGGGCCCGACGGTTTCGCCGACGACCTGGTCGTCTTCCGCGCAGTTCTCGTGGCCGGCGTCGCGCTCGCGACCCTGGTGCTCGTTCCGATCGCCGTGCGCCAGATCCGCTCGGTGCGCCGCTACTCGCGCGAGCACCCCATCGACGCGACGGCAGGATTCGAACCTGCGAAATAACGGGTTATGAGTCCGTTCCCTTAGTCCACTTGGGCACGCCGCGATGTGATGACGACCCTACGCAGGCTGGCGCGCATCCGCTCATCGTGTGACGCGCTCTTACCCCGCGTTACGCGAGCCGCTCGATGATCGTGGCGTTCGCCATGCCGCCGCCCTCGCACATGACCTGCAGCCCGTAGCGGCCGCCCGTCTGCTCCAGCGTGCCGAGCATCGTGGTGAGCAGGCGGGTTCCGCTCGAGCCGAGCGCGTGGCCGAGGGCGATGGCGCCGCCGCGCGGGTTGACCCGCTCGGGGTCGACCCCCAGCTCCCGCTGCCAGGCGAGGGGAACGGATGCGAAGGCCTCGTTCACCTCGAAGGTGTCGATCCCGTCGATCGAGAGCGAGGCGCGCTGCAGCACCTTGCGCGTTGCCGGCACCACGCCCATCAGCATCTCCAGCGGGTCGGAGCCGACGACGGCGACGCTGTGGAAGCGGGCACGCGGTGTGAGTCCCAGCTGCTCGGCGCGCTCCTCGCTCATGATCAGCACAGCGGATGCGCCATCCGTGAGGGGCGAGGCATTGCCCGCGGTGACACGCCAGTCGATCTGCGGGAAGCGGCGGGCCGTCTCCGCGTCGTAGAAGGCCGGCTTCAGGGCCGCGAGCGACTCGAGGGTGGTGCCGGGTCGCACGGTCTCGTCGGCGGTGATGCCGCCTAGAGCGAGGATCTCGCGCGAGAAGTCGGAGCCGGCGGCGAGCCGGTGGGAGCGCTCCGCGTAGGCGTCGAGCTGCTCGCGGCTCAGCTCCCACTTCGCGGCGATGAGTTCGGCGGAGACGCCCTGCCCGACGAGGCCCTCCGGGTAGCGCGCACGCACGCGCGGTCCGAGGTTGTCGTCGCCCAGCGTCGCCGCGTTGATCGGGTGGCTGCTCATCAGCTCCACACCGCACGCGATGGCCACGTCGTAGGCGCCGGCGATCACGCCCTGCGCGGCGAAGGCCGCGGCCTGCTGGCTCGATCCGCACTGCCGGTCGATCGTGGTGGCGGGCACCGACTCCGGGAAGCCCGCCGCGAGCACCGCGCTGCGGGTGATGTTCACCGCCTGCGTGCCGACCTGCGACAGGCATCCGCCGATCACGTCGTCGACCGTCGCCGGGTCGATGCCGGTGCGCTCGACCAGCGACTCGAGTACCGCGGCGAGCAGGTCGACCGGGTGGAAGTGGGCGAGCTGGCCGCCGTGCTTCCCTTTGCCCGAGGGGGTACGGAGGGCGTCGACGATGACTGCGGTGCGCATAGCAAGCACTCTAGGCGTGCTTGACCGGCCTCGACAGTGCGGCGTACGGTGCGAGAGCGCACCCGCACGCCAGCCAGTCACCGTCGACAGGAGCACCATGCACAACCCGACCTTCCAGACGCTCTCCGTGGCCGCGATCCTCGCCGAGGCGGCGGGGCGCACCCCCGAGGCGACAGCGATCGTGGTGGGCGACGACGAGATCGGCTACCGGCGGCTCTGGGACGAGACCCGGGCCTACGCCGGCGCGCTGCGCAGCCGTGGGGTTCGGCCGGGCGACGCCGTGGCGATGCTCATCCCGAACGTCGCCGACTTCCCCCGCGTCTACTACGCCATCCTCAGCCTCGGCGCGATCGTGGTGCCGGTGCACGCTCTGCTCAAGGCCGACGAGATCGAGTACGTGCTGCGCGACTCCGGAGCGAAGCTGCTGGTCTGCGCGGCGCCGCTGCTCGGCGAGGGCGAGTGGGGCGGTGCGCTCGCCGGGGTGCCCGTGTTCTCGGTGCTGGCCCCCGGACCGATCGAAGGGGTGCCCCAGCTCGAGGTGCTCGCAGCGGATGCGGAGCCGATCGACACCTACGTTCCCCGTGCCCCCTCCGACACGGCGACCATCCTCTACACCAGCGGCACGACCGGGCGGCCGAAGGGCGCACAGGGCAGCCACCTCGCCCTCGTCGAGCAGACCAGCACCCTGCTGCTCGGCACCTTCGACCTGACCGCGAGCGACACGATTCTCGGCTGCCTCCCCCTGTTCCACACCTTCGGCCAGACCTGCACGCTCAACACCGGCTTCCGGGCGGGTGCGACGGTGCTGCTGCTGCCCAAGTTCACCGGGGAGGCGGCCCTGCGCGCGCTCATCGACAGCGAGTGCACCATCATGATGGGCGTTCCGACGATGTACATCGCGCTGCTCGAGGCCGCGAAGACCATCGAGGAGCGCCCGAAGCTTCGCTACGCGATCTCCGGTGGCGCGTCGCTCCCGCTCGCCGTCATCGAGCGCTTCCGCGAGGTCTTCGGCGTGGAGATCTACGAGGGCTACGGCCTCACCGAGACCTCGCCGGTCGCCAGCTTCAACCACGTGGGGCGCGAGCCGCGGGCCGGCAGCATCGGCCAGCCGATCTGGGGCGTCGACATCGAGATCGCGAAGTCGGATCTCGACGAGAGCATCGAGCTGCTGCCCACCGACGAGCTGGGCGAGATCGTCATCCGCGGCCACAACCTGATGAACGGGTATCTCAACCTGCCCGAGGAGTCGGCGAGGGCGGTGGTCGACGGCTGGTTCCGCACCGGCGACCTCGGCACCAAGGATGCCGACGGCTACCTCTGGATCGTCGACCGCAAGAAGGACATGATCCTGCGCAACGGCTACAACGTGTACCCCCGCGAGGTGGAGGAGGTCATCAGTCACCACCCCGACGTCTCGAGCGTGGCGGTCTTCGGAGTAGCGGATGACAGCCACGGGCAGGAGATCATGGCCTGCGTTGTGCTCGTGGCCGGCGCGGCCACCGAAGCCGAGGTGCTCAAGGCCTGGGCCGAGGAGAAGCTCGCGGCCTACAAGTTCCCGCGGCGCGTCGAGATCGTCGAGGCCCTGCCGCTGGGTCCGAGCGGGAAGGTGCTCAAGCGCGAGCTGGTCGCGCGGTACGAGGAGCAGGTCGCCCGAATGTGACGCCCCGGGTCACGCGGCGTCACGCGGGGCAATGAAAGTTCGATTCTCGCCGGAGCGCGCCTAGTGTCGTCGGATGACCTACATCGGAGAGCCCACGAGGGTGCACCCGGCGAACAGCGCCGGCATCCTCTCCTCCGTGACCGACCTCATCGGCAACACCCCGATCGTCGAGTTGCACAACCTCACGGCCGGGCTCGACTGTCGTGTGCTGGTCAAGCTCGAGAGCCGCAACCCGGGCGGCTCCTCGAAGGACCGCGTGGCCCTCAACCTCATCCGCACCGCCGAGGCCGACGGCTCCCTGATTCCCGGTGCCACCATCGTGGAGTCCAGCTCGGGCAACACCGGGATCGGCCTGGCGCTCGTCGGGCGTCTCACCGGGCACCCGGTGATCATCATCCACAGCGCGTTCATCTCGAACGAGAAGCGCGCGCTGCTCACCGCCTACGGTGCCGAGCTTGTGGAGGCCGACTGGGAGGCCGGCCCCGAGGACCCGCAGAACGCCCGGGCGATCGCCGACCGCATCGCGGCGGAGATCCCCAACGCCTGGCGCAGCTCCCAGTATGTGAACGAGGCGAACCCGCAGGCGCATTTCGCGACCACCGGCCCGGAGATCTGGGACCAGACGGCCGGCACCGTGACGCACTTCGTGGCGGGCATCGGAACCGGCGGCACCGTCACCGGAACCGGCCGCTTCCTCAAGAGCATCAGCGGCGGCGCTGTGCACGTCACCGGCGCCAACCCTGTCGGCTCCACCTACGGGGGAGCACCCGCGTCGACGATCATCGTCGACGGCGTCGGCACCCGCTGGCCGGAGTCGAACTGGCCGTCGATCTTCGACAAGTCGGTGACCGACGAGATCGTCACTGTCGACGACGACGTGGTCTACGACACGGTGCGCCGGCTCGCCGAGGAGGAGGCCCTGCTGCTCGGTCCGTCGTCCGGGCTCGCGGTGGCCGCCGCACTGACCGTGGCGCGCACGGCTCCGGCCGGTTCGGTGATCGTGGTGATCGCGCCCGACGGCGGCAACAACTACCTGAGCAAGGCATTCAGCAACAACTGGATCGAGTCCGCGGGCGTCAACGCCGACGGCTTCGCCGACGGATCGGGCGACTGATGGCACTGCAGCACTTCGGATGGTTCCTCGGTGCCGGCTTCGGCGTGCAGGGCTGGGGCGACCCCACCTACGGCATCGGCTACGACTGGAAGCAGCCGCCCGTCTACCAGGACGCCGCGAAGCTGTTCGAGGCGAGCGGGCTCGACCTGTTCATCATCGAGGACGGCGTGACCGTGCCGGACACCTACGGCGGCACCGCAGAGGTCAACCTCCGCGACGCGCGTTTCGTGCCCAAGCACGATCCGCTCCCGCTTGTTCCGTACCTGCTCGCGGCCACCTCGAAACTGGGCATCGTGCCCACCCTGAGCGCCAGCTTCTACGAGCCCTTCACCGCGGCCCGGCTGCTGGCCACGCTGCAGCACTTCGCCGGCGGACGCCTCGGCTTCAACGTGGTGACCAGCGGCAGCGACATCGCCGCCCAGAACTACGGCCTCGACAAGCAGATCGAGCACGACCTCCGCTACGACCGCGCCCAGGAGTGGGTCGACGTGGTGCGCAAGCTCTGGCGCTCCTGGGACGCCGACGCCATTCTCGAGGACACTGCCGGCGGACGCTTCGCCGACTTCGAGAAGGTGCACACCATCGACCACAGGGGCGAGTTCTTCCAGGTGCGCGGGCCGCTGAACTCGGCTCCACTCGAGTCGGAGCCCGTCATGGTGCAGGCGGGGGCGTCCGGTCGCGGGCAGGCCTTCGCCGGGCAGAACTCCGATGTGATCCTGCAGCTGGCGTCGACGCCCGAGCGGATGCGCGCCTACCGCGAGTCGATCCGTGCGGTCGCCGAGGCGGCCGGCCGCGATGCAGACGCCGTGAAGGTGCTCTTCGTGGTGAACCCGATCGTCACCGCCAACGACGAGGAGAGCGGCTCGGTGCGCTCGCGTCGCGCCGAGCTGACCCAGGCGGCGATCGACGAGGCGCTGCAGGGCGTGTCCTACCTGAGCGGGGTGGACTTCAAGACGTTCGACCTCGACGCCCCGCTGCCCGAGCTCACCACCAACAGCAACCAGGGCACGCTCGACAACTTCGTGAAGTCGGCGCCCGCCGGGTCGACGCTGCGCGAAATCCTGCAGGCGCGGGCGAAGAAGGACGGCCTGGCGGTCATCGGCACCGCCGAGCAGATCGCCGACCACCTCGGCGAGCTCTCCGACGCGGTCGGCGGCGACGGCTTCCTGTTCACCGGGCAGGTGCACCCGGCGCACGTGCACCGCACGCTCGACCCGCTCGTGCCCGCGCTGCGCCGCCGCGGGCTGCTGCGGGACGAGCTGGGCGACGGCGGGCTGCGCGCCAACCTGACAGACTTCTAGCCGTGCCCATCCTCTCCCGCCAGTCCGTCACCATCGCCGATGTCGTCAGGGTGGCGAGGGACGGCGAGCGGGTCGGATTCGCGACCATCCTGGAACGCGACCTGCAGGCCTCGCGCGACGTCGTCGAGCGGATGCTGGCGGCCGGGCAGCCGGTCTACGGGCTGAACACCGAGCTCGGCGCCGGCCGCAACATCGTGGTGTCGACGGAGCGGCTCGAGGAGTTCCAGCGGCGCACCATCCGCAACTCGCTCGGAGGCGTCGGAGAGCCGCTGTCGTTCGAGCAGGCCCGCGCCGTGATCGCCGCCCGCCTCATCGGCTTCAGCCGCGGGGGAGCGGGCGTCACCGTCGCCCTCGCCGCCCAGTACCGCGAGCTGCTCAACCGCGACGTCTACCCGCTGGTTCCCCGCACGGGATCGGTGGGCGCCGCAGACCTCACCCAGCTGGCGGCGGTCGCGGCGGTCGCGGCCGGAACCGGCTTCGCCATCGTCGACGGGGCGGTGGTGCCGGGCGCCGAGGCGCTCGCCGCCGTCGGTCTCGAGCCGATCGTGCTGCAGGCGCACGAGGCGCTCGCCGCGCTCAGCGCGAACAGCTACAGTGTGGGCGTCGGCTCGCTGCTGCTCGCCGACCTGCGCGCGCTCGCCCGGGCCGCCGACCTCGTCGTGGCGCTGTCGCTGACGGCGGTCGCCGGTCTCAGCGGCGGCGGCAACCTCTCGCCGTTCGACGAGCGGGTGCAGGCCGCGCACGCGGTGGGGCCGCAGGCGGTGTCGGCTGCGCGCATCCGCTCACTGCTCGCGTCGTCGTCTCTCGGCTCCGCGGATCGCGTCGTCTCGACGCAGGACGCGATCTCGTTCCGCTCGGTGCCGCAGGTGCACGGATCGCTCGGCGTCGCGATCGCCCGCCTCACGCAGGCGCTCGAGCTGGAGCTCAACTCGCGCACCGAGAACCCGCTGGTCGACGTGGAGTCGGACGCGCTGGTCTCCGGCGGCAACTTCTTCGCGCTCGAGCTCGCGCTGGCCTTCGAGAACCTGCGGCTCGTAATCGGCCACGTCGCGGCGATGAGCGAGCGGCGGCTGTCGCAGCTGTCGACCCTGGGTGCCGACCTGCGCCGCTCGGGCGGCGCGAGCGTTCCCGGGCTGCTCTGGTACTCGGCCGCGGCCCAGCTCACCGAACTGCGGCACCTGGCCGGCGCGGTGACGCTGTCGGGCTCGTCGCTGTCGGAGGGCGTCGAGGACCACTCTTCCAACGCGGCCGTCGCGCTGCAGTTGCTCGAGCGGTCGGTGCAGCTGCTGGGCTCGATCCTCACGATCGAGGCGGTCTCGGCGGTGGAGCTGATCGAGGTCGGTGAAGCGGATGCGGGGGAGCTGCTGGCGCCGGTGGTCGCTGCCGTCGGCGCGGCCCTCGGCGCCGATACGCCGCTCGACGATCGGGTGCGCGAGGCGCTGCGCGTGCTGCTGGCCGCCTGACCAGCCCGACCAGCCCGATCTGCCAGCCCGACCTGCCAGCCCTGCCAGCGTCAGGCCGCGCAGTCGCGAGAGGTGGGGCAAGTTTTCGACCTTCCGGTGCCGCTGGAGCAGCGGAACCTTGCCCCTCTGCTCGCCGTTCGGGAGGTGGGGCAAGTTTTCGACCTTCCGGTGCCGCTGGAGCAGCGGAACCTTGCCCCTCAGTTCTGGGGGAGCGGCTTTGTGAAGGCGAGGTAGCCGACCGACTCGAGGTCTCCGTCGAGGTCGAACTGCGGGGTGTAACCCAGGCTCAGGTAGAGCGCCACCGCCTCGGGCTGCCGGGCTCCGGTGGTGAGCTCCACCGCGGTGTATCCGCGGTCGCCCGCCTCGCGCTCGAGCTCCGCCATCACCCGACGTGCCAGCCCCTGTCGGCGGTGGGTGGACGCGGTCCAGACACGCTTGATCTCGGCGGTCGTCGCATCCGCTCTCTTGAATGCGCCCCCGGCGACGGCCTCGCCGTCGCGCAGCAACAGAAGGAACGCGCCGCCCTCGGCGGCGGAGAAGAGCGCCGCCGGGTAGCGGCTGAGTTCCACCGACGACGGGATGCCGTCGTTGAGTCCGTAGCGCTCGTCGTACTCGCGGGAGAGCTCGTCGACCAGCGGGCGGGCGCGCGGGTCGTCGGCGCTGGTATAGAGGAAGCCGTCCGTCAGGCTCATCACGCTACGACCCGCGCGCCGCCGCCACCAATCCGAGGCATCACAGTTCGTCATAACCGTCGTCCCCGGGCGCAGAGTAAACTTCGGTGACTGGCACATTGTGCCCACGAATTCTTTCTTCAAGGAGCACCATGCGTACCGCCCTCTCCGTTTCCGCCCTCGCCGTGGCCGCGGTCTTCGCCCTCACCGGGTGCGTCGACAACAGCACGCCGGCCGAAGACTCCGGATCCGACGCCGCCACCTCGGTCGAGGTCGACGACGACGCGGCGGCACTGCTGCCCGACGACGTCGCATCCGCCGGCGTCATCGTGGTCGGAATCGACCCGAACTACGCGCCCAACGAGTACAAGAACGACGCGGGAGACCCCATCGGCTGGGAGGTCGACCTCGGAGACGCCGTCGCCGCGAAGCTCGGTGTCGAGATGGAGTACCGCTCCTCGGGCTTCGACAAGATCATCCCGAGCATCACGGGCGAGACGTACGACATCGGCATCTCCTCCTTCACCGACAATGCGGAGCGCGAGGAGATCGTCGACTTCGTGAACTACTACGACGCCGGCATCCAGTGGGCCCAGCCCATCGACGGCGCCGTCGACCCCGACAACGCCTGCGGCCTCACCGTCGCCGTGCAGGCGACCACCTACGAGGAGACCGAGGAGCTGCCCGCGAAGTCGCAGGCCTGCCTCGACAGCGGTGCCGAGGCGATCAACATCCTCAAGTTCGAGACCCAGGACGAGGCCACCAACGCCCTCGCCCTCGGACGCGCGGACGCCATGAGCGCCGACTCGCCCATCACCCAGTACGCGGTCTCGCAGGTCGACGACAAGATCGAGCTCGCCGGTGAGGCATTCGACGTGGCGCCCTACGGCATCGCGATCGCGAAGGACTCGGAGCTGACCGCAGCCATCCAGGCGGCGCTGCAGTCGCTCGTCGACGACGGAACCTACGGCGACATCCTCGCCGAGTGGGGCGTCGAAGACGGCGGCATCGAGGAGATCACCATCAACGCAGGCGCAGACAGCTAAGCACCGTGGCCTCGCACACACCCGTCGCGCTCAGCGACTCCGCGGCAGAGCAGGCGGAGGTGATCAAGGCGATCAAGCTGCGCCACCCCTGGCGCAACGTGTTCGCGGTGGTCGTGCTGCTCGCGCTCGCGCTGTTCGTCATCGACGCGGCGCAGCGGCCGGCCTACGGCTGGGAGACCTTCGGCAAGTACCTCTTCGACCAGCGCATCTCCCAGGCGGCACTGAACACGCTCATCCTGACGGTTCTCTCCATGGTCATCGCCGTGATCCTGGGTGTGGCGCTCGCCGTGATGCGGCTCTCGCCGAACCCGGTGGTGAAGGGCGTCTCGTGGCTCTACCTCTGGATCTTCCGCGGCACCCCGGTGTACGTGCAGCTGGTGTTCTGGGGCCTGTTCGCCACGATCTACAAGACGATCGAGTTCGGCATCCCGTTCACCGATCCCTGGGCCACGCTCACCACGGACGACTTCCTCGACGTGTTCTGGCTCGCCGTGATCGGTCTCGCACTCAACGAGGCCGCCTACATGGCCGAGATCGTGCGCGCCGGAATCCTCTCGGTCGACAAGGGGCAGGACGAGGCGGCCACCGCGCTCGGCATGTCGTGGCTGCAGACCATGCGCCGCGTGGTCATCCCGCAGGCGATGCGCATCATCATCCCGCCCACCGGCAACGAGGTGATCTCGATGCTGAAGACCACCTCGCTGGTCGCGGCGGTGCCCTACAGCTTCGACCTCTACGGCCGCTCGCGCGACGTGTCGGCCGCGATCTTCGAGCCGATCCCGCTGCTGCTGGTCGCCTCGGCCTGGTACCTGCTGTTCACCTCGATCCTCATGGTGGGCCAGTACTTCCTCGAGAAGCGGTTCTCCCGCGGCGTCGGGCAGGCGCGGCCGGACAAGCCCTCGCTGCTCACCACCCCCACCACTGTTCAGGGCACGGAGTCCACGAAATGACCGACGTCCCCATGGTGCTCGCCGACCGCGTCTCGAAGAGCTTCGGCAGCAACCACGTGCTGCGCAGCATCTCCCTCGAGGTGCCCCGCGGCGAGGTGCTCTGCCTCGTCGGGCCGAGCGGATCGGGCAAGTCCACCTTCCTGCGCTGCATCAACCACCTCGAGCGCGTCGATGCCGGCCGACTCGCCGTCGACGGCACCCTCGTCGGCTACGAGGAGCGCGGCGGCAAGCTGTACGAGCTGCGCCCGAAGGTCGCGGCGAAGCAGCGCAGCGACATCGGCATGGTCTTCCAGAAGTTCAACCTCTTCCCGCACATGACAGCGCTCGAGAACATCATCGAGGCGCCCACCGTGGTGCGCGGCATCTCGAAGTCGAAGGCGATCGCCCGCGGCAAGGAGCTGCTCGACCGCGTCGGGCTCGCGAACAAGGCGGGCTCCTACCCGGCGCACCTCAGCGGCGGCCAGCAGCAGCGCGTCGCGATCGCCCGCGCGCTCGCCATGGACCCGAAGCTGATGCTCTTCGACGAGCCGACCTCCGCGCTCGACCCCGAGCTCGTCGGCGAGGTTCTCGACGTGATGAAGGGCCTCGCCGAGTCGGGCATGACGATGATCGTCGTCACGCACGAGATGGGCTTCGCCCGCGAGGTCGCGGACTCCGTCGTGTTCATGGACGACGGCGTGGTGGTCGAGTCCGGCCGCCCCGACGACGTGCTCACGAACCCGCAGCACGCCCGCACGAAGGCGTTCCTCTCGAAGGTGCTCTAGCCGCCGGCCAGAACCTTCGTGATCCGCTGCAGCGACACCGGCTCGGCGGTCGGCAGGTGCTGGGCGAAGAGTCCGACGCGCAGCTCCTCCAGCATCCAGCGGGCGTGACGCAGGTGCTCGGGAGCGTCGGGCTGCAGCGGGAGGTCTCCGCCGGCGGACACGTAGCGCTGCGTCGCCTCCTGCACCTCCGAGAGCCAGACCCGGTCGCGACCGAGGTTGTCGGTCAGCCGCTCGATGCGGTGCGACAGCGCGGCGAGGTACACCGGCAGTCGGCGCAGCTGCGTTGTGCCGGTGGCCGCCACGAAGCCCGGGTAGACCAGGTCGACGAGCTGCTCGCGGGCGTCGGCGAGCGGGCCGAGCAGCGCCATGCTCGAGGTCTTCGAGATGAGCTTCTCCGCGGCCCGGGAGGCCAGCAGGATCGCACTCACCTGGGCGACGGTGCGGAACATCGCGTCGACGATCGTGGCCGAGACGCGGTCGCGCGCGGCCTCGAACTGCGCCTTCGTGAAGATCTCCTCGCCGCCGATCACGTCATCGATGCACGCGGCCATGCAGTCCGCGAAGAGGTCGGCGGTCGACTTGTACGGGCTCGTCGCCAGCGACAGCTTCTCGGGGGCGGTGAGATGCTGCTGCACGTACGCGGTGGGTGCCGGAATCGCGAGCAGCAGCATCCGCCGCACGCCGCCCCGCATCGCCCTGGCCTGGTCGTCCGGGGTGCTCTGCAGCCGGATGGCCACGCTCTTGCCCTCGTCGACGAGCGAGGGGTAGGCCCGGATCACGCCGCTGCCGTGCTTGGTGTCGAGCACGCGGGGGAGCTCGTCGAAGTCCCAGGTGGTGAGTCCGCCGCGTTCGAGGTCGCTCTTCGGGGTGACGGATGCCTTCGCCACGCTCTCGCGCACGGTCGCCTTGAGCTGCAGCTGCAGTGAGCTGAGAACCTTCGAGCTGGCGGTGACCCGGCCGCGCTCGTCGATCGCGGCGAAGGTGACGCGCAGGTGGCCGGGCACGCGGTCGATGTCGAAGTCCGTGGGCTCGACCGGGGTGTAGGTCTGGCGGCGGATCTCGTCGGCGAGGTACTGGGCGAGGCTGGTGTCCGGCTCCTCCGGTGCAACGGCGAGCAGCCTGCGGGCCCAGTCCCCGGCCGGCACCACGTTGCGCCGGATCTCCTTCGGCAGGCTCTTGATCAGCGCGGTGACCAGCTCCTCGCGGAAGCCGGGCACCTGCCAGTCGAAGCCCGCGGGGCGCAGCGATGCCAGCAGCGCGACGGGCACGTTCACGGTGACCCCGTCATCCGCTGATCCCGGCTCGAAGCGGTAGCTGAGCGCGAGCCGCTGGTCGCCCTGCCGCCACACGCTCGGGAAGGCGTTCTCGTCGACCGTGGCCTCGGGCTCGTCGACGAGGTTCTCGGCCGTCATCGTCAGCAGCGCCGGCTGCGTGCCGCGCTCCTTGCGCCACCAGGCCTCGAAGCTCTTCGTGGAGAAGATCTCGGGCGCAACGCGCTTGTTGTAGAACTCGAAGATCGCCTCGTCGTCGAAGAGGATGTCGCGGCGGCGCGTGCGCTCCTCGAGTTCGGCCAGCTCGGTGCGCAGCTGCTTGTTGGCGCGGAAGAAGTCCCAGTCTCGGCTCTTCATCGTCTCCGGAACCACATCGCCCTCGACGAGGCCGTGACGGATGAAGAGCTCGCGCGCGTACGCCGGGTCGATGCGGGAGAACTGCACCCGCCGCTTGAGCACGATCGGGACGCCGTACAGCGTCACCCGCTCGTAGGCGACGATGGCGCCCTGCCGCTTCTCCCAGTGCGGCTCGGAGTAGCTGCGCTTCACCAGGTCGCCGGCGATCTGCTCGGCCCAGGCCGGGTCGATCGCACCGTTGACCCGGGCGAACAGGCGGCTGGTCTCCACCAGCTCGGCGCTCATGATGGCGTTCGGCTGCTTCTTCGCGAGGGCGGAGCCCGGGAAGATCACGAAGCGCGACTGCCGGGCGCCCACGTAGTCCTTCTTCGCGACGTCCTTGAGCCCGATCTGGCTGAGCAGGCCGGCGAGCAGCGAGCGGTGGATGCCGTCGGGGTTCGAGTGCGGCTCGTTCAGGTGCAGGCCGAGCTGCTTCACCAGGCGGGTGAGCTGCTTGTAGACGTCCTCCCACTCGCGAATACGCAGGTAGTTGAGGTACTCCGACCGGCAGAGACGCCGGAACTGGTTGCCGGAGAGCTCCTTCTCCTTCGTTTTCAGATAGTCCCAGAGGTTGAGCAGGGTGATGAAGTCGCTGGTGGGGTCGGTGAAACGGGCGTGCTGCTGGTCGGCCTGCGGGCGCTTCTCGAGCGGGCGCTCGCGCGGGTCCTGGATCGACAGCCCGGCGACGATGGCCATCACCTCGCGGGTGGTTCCGTGCTTCTTCGACTCGATGATCATGCGTGCCAGGCGCGGGTCGATCGGCAGCTGCGAGAGCTGCTTGCCCACCTGCGTCAGTCGAGGGTGCTCGCCGGCGCCCTCGACCGCGCCGAGCTCGCGCAGCAGGTCGAGGCCGTCCTTGATGCCGCGCGAGTCCGGCGGCTGCAGGAAGGGGAAGGCGGCGATGTCGCCGAGGCCGAGCGAGATCATCTGCAGGATGACGGCCGCGAGGTTGGTGCGCAGGATCTCCGGCTCGGTGAACTCCGGCCTCCCGAGGAAGTCCTCTTCGGAGTACAAGCGGATGGCGATTCCATCGCTGGTACGGCCCGAACGGCCCGATCGCTGGTTCGCGGAGGCCTGCGAGATCGCCTCGATCGGCAGGCGCTGGATCTTGGAGCGCACGCTGTAGCGGGAGATGCGCGCGGTACCCGCGTCGACGACGTACTTGATGCCGGGCACGGTGAGGCTGGTCTCGGCGACGTTCGTCGCGAGCACGATACGGCGGCGGGTGCCGGCCTGCGTCGAGGGCTGGAAGACGCGGTGCTGGTCGGCGGCGCTCAGGCGTCCGTAGAGGGGGAGCACCTCGGTGTTGGGCAGGTTGCGGCCGCGGATGGCGTCCTCCGCGTCGCGGATCTCCGCCTCGCCGCTGAGGAACACGAGAACGTCGCCGGTGCCCTCGCGGGCGAGCTCGTCGATGGCCGCGGTGATGCCCTCGATGGGGTCGCGGTCGACGGCCGCCATCGCCGCCTCCTCGTCTGCATCCTGCGCCTCCGCGACCAGGGGCCGGAACCGCACCTCCACCGGGAAGGTTCGGCCGGAGACCTCGATGATCGGGGCGTCGTCGAAGTGGCGCGAGAAGCTGCCCGGGTCGATGGTGGCGCTGGTGATGATGATCTTGAGGTCGGGCCGCCGCGGCATGAGCTGTTTGAGGTAGCCGAGCAGGAAGTCGACGGTGAGGCTGCGTTCGTGCGCCTCGTCGATGATGATCGCGTCGTACTTCTGCAAGGAGCGGTCGCGGTGGATCTGGTTGAGAAGGATCCCGTCGGTCATCAGCTTGATCTTCGTGTCAGCCCCGACCCGGTCGGTGAACCGCACCTGGTAGCCGACGAGCTCGCCGACCTCCTGCCCGAGCTCCTCGGCGATGCGCTCGGCGATCGTGCGCGCCGCGATGCGCCGCGGCTGGGTGTGCCCGATGCTCTGGTAGCCGAGCTCGAGCAGCATCTTCGGGATCTGCGTGGTCTTCCCCGAGCCGGTGGCGCCGGCGATGATCACCACCTGGTTCTCGCTGATGGCGCGCGAGATGTCCTCCCGGCGCTGGCTCACGGGGAGGTCGGGCGGGAAGGAGATCACAAACGGGGCATCAGACATCGGCCTCCCATCTTAAGCGGGAAAGCGGATGCGGGCCGCGAGTTGTGCAAATCTGTTGACGTGGCAGAGTGGTTTGCACTACAAAGTAGATATGAACCAGACACAGGACGACGACGCGGCTCTCGATCCCGCCTCGATGCTCGCGCTGCTGAACAATCAGCAGAAGAGCGTCGAGACGCAGATGGGCGCCTTCGTGCCGTACATCACGCTGGCCTGGGGCCTCACCTGGCTGCTCGGCTTCGGCTCGCTCTGGCTCATCGACGGGCTGCAGCCGGTGTTCTCGCTCCCGCTGGCCGTGGCCGTGCCGATCTTCGTCGGCACGATCCTCGTCAGCGGCGGCTTCTCCGCCTGGCTGGGCATCCGCTCGGGTCGCGGGATGCGCGGCAACTCGGCGTCGGCCTTCACCGGCACCGTCTACGGCGTCACCTGGTCGATCGGCGCCACGGCCCTCGGGATCTTCGGGAGCGCGCTGCAGTCGCAGGGCATGACCGCCGAGGTGGCCAACTTCTTCTACCCGAGCGCCTACGTTCTCTTCGCGGGCATCATGTATATCATCGCGGCCGCGATCTGGCACGCAATCCCGTCGCTGGTGGGCGGGTGCTGGCTGGTGGTCATCGCGGTGGTCGCGCCGTTCTTCGGCTACCCCGGGCACTACCTGTTCCTCGCGCTCGCCGGAGGGCTGGCCTTCATCGCGCTGTCGGTCGTCGGATCGATCGAGCAGCGCCGCATCCGCTCTCTG
>Ga0247810_10001045_pt1 | contig 19470 bp, 32 predicted proteins | sample UWRJL119311C1_FD_179918 | JGI IMG/M metagenome (GOLD analysis project Ga0247810, IMG submission 179918) | Plant litter microbial communities from Arlington Agricultural Research Station in Wisconsin, United States - UWRJ-L119-311C-1 | ecosystem: Environmental > Terrestrial > Plant litter >... | reverse complement strand
GCCAAGGCGCTCGTGGGCGGGTTCAAGTCGTGGGTGCCCGTCGTGTTCCAGATTGTCGCTTATACCTGCGCGATTATCAGCGGTGTCTATCTGCTGGGCCGCGCCACCGGGATTGTTGAGCCGCCGCCGTCCTACGTGGACCCACGCAAGGCTCGCTAGACCTGTGCCATTCAGCCTTGTCCGAGTTGACGGTCCCTCATTTCTCGACCTATCCGCAAGTAATTATTTGTGGATTTGCAACCCTCGCATACGCAAGTATCGGCGTGAAGGATTGGAGCGCTTCCTTTCGGCGGCAGCATCCAAAACGGAACCGTGCCGGGATCGCGCAGGTTATCGCCGCCGCTCCAATCCGGGTTCAGCCAAAAGGCCGTTTCAGTCGCGCTCATCGCCGTGCCCGATCCACATACAGGGTGCCCGACCGCATCAGGGACTTGACGTAATCCACCGCGCTCCCCCGGCCATTGGCCGCCTCACCCGCCTGAAACTTGCGCTGCTGCTCCTCGTCCTCCTCAAGAAACAGACCCGCGATGGCGCTGATCTCGCTGCGCGCGTAGCGGCACACATCCGCTTCATCCGTGCCGGGCTTGGCGTGCCGTGTCGCGTTCCACGCCAACACGAGGGGAGCAAGGGGGCCGCCGCGCGACTTCATGCGTGCGGCAAATCCAGTTCGGCACGTCTTGGAGCAAAATGAGCCCCATTCGCGGCGCGGGGCAAAGGATTGCCCACAATCCGCGCAGGAGCGCGCAGGAATGGGTTTCTTTATATTTTGGGTGCCCATGTAGCTTCTCCGGCGTCAGCAACATGCGTGTGACACGTTCCAGCCTATTCTGCAACAGGGATAAGACGCCCGCCCCACATGACGCGAAGCACCGTGAAGGGCTTCCCCTTGGCATCCTTGTCGATAGCGTCAAGCGCGCTCGCGTCGTCATCGTGGCGCACATTGCCCCACTCACCGACCTTGGCCAGTCCGACACCGGGCAGGCCGAGGTGCGTGGTGATGATGTATTCGATCACAAATACTTCCTCACCACAAACCCACCGTCATAATCGCCCCGCAACGCCGCGCGTCGGGGGATTGACCGGATGCCAAACCGCCGCGCAGCCAAGAGGCGAGCGCGGCGGAGGGCGGGGTCAAGATGCTTGGTCCTGACCATCACGGTTCAGATATCGTCGCCGGTGACGGTGCCGGTTGCCGCCGAGGTTGGCGTAACCTTCTCGACCGTCAGACCGATCATGTCGGCCACCGCATCGCTCACCCGCTCGGCGGTGAAGCCATCCTTGGCGACGTGAGCGATTGCGACGGCCGGGCTGGATGCCTCGATCAGTCGCTTTTCGCCGCCGTCCTTCGGGGTGATCACGTATTTGTACGCCATGTCATTCTCCAGATTGCGCCGCCGATGAGGCCCGGCGGCGAAAGGCCATTCCTAAAGCGCGTGGGCCGCGTAGCAGCGCGCGCCGGTTGAGCATCGTGGGCATTCGTCCCGCTTGCGCTGCACCCATGAGGCTACCGGCTTCGCGGGTGGTGGAGGCGTCACGGTGCCGAGGCGAGCGTTTACCCGATCAAGCGCGGCTTCATCGGCCCAAACCTCTGCCATTGTGGCGTGAGGATACGGGAAATACGCTGGCGCAGCGGTTGGCCGTTCCATCATAACACCTTGGCCGCAGCATCCTTGAGGCGTTCGTGCTCGCCTTCGACCGCCAGCCAGCCGCGCCAGGCGGCGGAGAGGCCGCGAAACCATTCTTCATAGGCGGTCACACCGTTGAGGGCAGCGCGGCGGCCCGCGTCAATCACGTCATCTTGTTCGGACGTGCGCTCTTTCGCGCCCCCATTGCCCGATCCGTCATCATCTTCGACGACACCGGCTTGCAGGATATTGAGCATCGCCATGGCAGTATAGCGCTTGCCGTATGACACAGACGAGCCCACCGCCTGCACAGCGCTCCGGCCGGGGCCGGTGTCGGCCGGCAAAGGCATCGCCTCACCTTGCTCAGTCCAGCCGTGGCCCTGCAACACCGGGCGCACCGTGAGCTTGTTGGCGTCACCGCCGACAACGAACGACAGCGCGAGCCCGTGCTTGGTGAGCACGCGGTTGACGATGGGTTGCATCGTCTCCCACTTCGCGAACCGGCTCTTGAGGTGGCTATTGTAACCGTCCTGCCCGATGCGCGGCATTTCGGCGATGGCGGCTGTCTTGGCGCGGATGAACGATGCCTCGCGGTCGCGATCCTCCATGCGGAACATAAGCTCCGCCATGGCCTGTGCTTTCTCCGGCTGCACGTCGGGATTGGTGAGGGCTTCACGCAAGAGCGCCATGCGTTGCTCGATCGGCAAGCCGACTTCCCGACTTCCGCCGTGCTGTACGATGTCGTTCATGCCGTTGCCTCATCATGCTCGCGGTCGCAATCGCCACACTTGTTGAGCGGTTCGCCGTGCGGGCATTGTCGAACCGGGGACGGGGCCACCTTGATAGGCCGCAGGTGGAAATAGATGCGCTTGCACGCGAGCATGTCAGGCTGCGCGCGGTGGGCGTCGGGCAACTCCTCGCCGAATAGATGCGATATCGCCTCCGACAGCTTCGGCCACTTCCATCCCTTCATGCCGTTCGCCTTGGGGATGCGGCATACGTCGGTCAGGGCCTTCATGGTGCAGAAGGTTTGCACCGGAGGCGTCCATTCCTTGCGCCACAGCCGTTGCGCGGCGATGCGGACAAGGCGCTGATCAAAGTCGATGTTGTGGGCGACAATCAAATCGGCGCGCTCGACCAAGCCGAAGAACTGACGCAACGCATCCTCGGGCGTAACGCCTTGTTCCGTGGCGATCTCATCGGTGATGCCGTGGATTGCCGCGACCTCTGCCGAGATAGGAACGCCGGGATTGATGATCAGGTTGACCGCCGCCAGAACATCGCCGGTTTCGTCGCTCACCAGTTCGGCGGCAATGTCCACGATATGCGGCTGATCGGGATGCGAGGAAGGCTCGCGCCACAGGGGGAGCCCGGTGGTTTCGGTGTCGAAAAATAGAATGTTCATCGTCCTGCAATCCCATCTGAAATGGCGCGAGTGAACGCCGGCAAAATTGTCTCACCGTAAATATTGCACGGCTCTGTAGGGAGCGTCGCGAGCGTGTCGGCAATTCGCTTGAGGCTGATGGCGATCGACATCAGGGCGAATGCGTCTGGTCCAACTTTCTCTTTGTACCCTCGCGACCATCCTAGGGCGGCGGATACGCAGCCATCCTCAAAGCCAGCGTCGGCCAAAAGGGCGGCGTCTTTTTCGTCAATCATTCGCCAATTTCCTCATCCAAGAAATACGCCGAAAACGACAAGTCGGTGATCTCGCCGAGCGGGTTGAAAGGGAGCCACGGGTCGCCCGGCGCGTACACCTCCGAATAGGTGCGAAAGAGGCGCTTAGCCTTCCTGATCTCCCGCCGCGCACGCTCCCACCACAGCGACGGTTGCGCGGTGGCCTTCTCGACGCGGGCAATGGCTTCCTCGCTCGCGCCCGCGTGCTGTGCCTGGACGCTCACGGACACCTCACGGAAGCGCATCAGCTTGGCGAGAATGTTGGGGATGCCGCCCTTCTCTTGGAACACGTACCAGCACTCCAGCTCCTCGGGCCTGATGGCGATGGCCGCGATCATGGCGCGCTGTTCGTCCGTCGCATCGCCGACAATCTGCAACCCGCCGACGCGCACCGCCTCGATCCCGTCGCGGTAGTGCGACGCGGCGACGTGGTAGCGGTTGAACCGGATCGCATCGGAGATCGCTTGTTCGAGGTTCTTGCCGCCGACGTTGGCGAAAGTCTTGAGATCAACCCACCAATCGGCGTGCAGCTTGTCCGGCCGGCACTTGCACTTCACGCCGCGTTCGTCCGTCCACAGGATCGACACTTCGGCCTCGCCGCCATCGATCAGCCGCGCGACCTCGGGGGATTGGCGCAGGCGTTCGCCGTCCGTCACGATTTCATCCCACACGCGGGCGGAGAGGGGGATGCGATCGCCGAGGGCTTCGACAAAATCAGATGCGACCATCTGCCACAGTTGCTCGCGCGGGAAACCGGCCGCCGCCAGTCGCGCGGCCTGTTCGGCAACGCTGCCCGTTTTCTTGCAACCCCGCGCCTCCAGTTCCGCGCCCATGTCCGCCCCGGTGAACAGCGAACCCTCAGGCATTTCCGCCTTGTCCGGCTCGCGCGCATAGCGATCGTTGAAGTGCTCCAGCTCCAGCCGCGCGCAGTGATACGCGGAACCGACGACGCGCGTTTTCTGTACGCTGTCGGACACTTCGCGCGGGGCCGGGTTGAGGTGCGAGCCTTCCCAATAGGTTGCAGGGCTCACGAGGAGGTTGCCCAGCCCGTGCGCGCCTAGCCGGGGGAGCGCGACATAGGTTTCCATCGGGAGGTTGAAGTAAATGCCGTCTGACAAATCCTCAATCATGACCGGCCCTCCGCTTTGGCGAGAGCATCTTCCGCTGCGTTGATCGCGTGCCAGCAGGCGTCGTGCATGGCACCGTCGTTGCGGTCGCGGTTCCAGTATTCCGCGATACTTTCCAGCGACTCACGCATCGCTTTGTTAGCGTCTAGTAGGAGCGCCACGTCGGCCTTGCTTGGCATGACGCGGCTGTCCCACACGGAGCGCTCCAGCCTGGCAACGGGCCCCGGAGTATGCGCGCTGGTCATCGTGCGTCCTCAGTACGAGCGAGGGCGGCGGCTTCACGAAGCTTGGCGACGACTTCGGCTTGGGTGCGCTCCGGATCGTCGTTCCAACCGATGATGCTGGTGCCATGTCCAAAACCGGCGACCAGCCCGACGCGATCGGCATAACTAAACATGCCCGCAGAACCGGCAACGCGGGCAATGGCACCAGCGGCGCAAAAGCATGTCGCGTCGCTTGGGATGAGACCCGCGTCGAGATATTCGGCGTCAGCCGTGCGGGCATAAGCGCCTTGCGTCCACGCGCCTTCCGGCCCAATCAGATCAGCCGCGCGTTCCAGAACGTCGGCAACGGACAGAGGCGCGCTCACGCCACGCCAGCCGTCAACGCGCCGCCCGCCAAGACGGCGAGCGCGATCATCAGGGACACAGCGCAGGCCATGCGGCGTTCGCTCGGGCGTTCCTTGGCCAGTTCGCGCCCGCACCAAAGGACGGACAGCGCGAAGCCCACGAGGAGGGCGGCGGCGGATATGAATGTCATTTCAAGAATTCCTTATGTGTGATCGCGGCGGCGCGTTCGGCGTCCATTTCGGCGATCATGCGGTTGATGCTGGCGACTATCGGCTTGACCGACGGCAGGGGCTCGGGGCGGGTGCGGACGAACGGTTTCACGCCCCGACCCCCTGCCCGCGCTCCAGCGCCTTGCGCGCCAGCCGCTTGCACACGTCGCGATACAGGGCCTCGCGCTGACCACCCGCCCGGCATTGCTCGACGAACGCGGCGGGCTGGTAGAACCCATGCGCCACCGGGGCGAGCGGCCGAACCCGCACCACGATCTTGGCTGCGCGCTCGCCAATCGCGCCCCGGAATGCCAGTGTGTCGCGCGGCTCTTTTATGGCGGCAAGCAGCGTTGCCATTGTGCGCGTCCGTTGTGTCTTGAGATTTGTCATTGCGATCAGCACTCCGCGTTGTGCATCCTTATTTGCAAATGCGGACATCTCGGTCAAGCGACAATCGCAATTTATTTTCGTTGACGTTTCATTTTATTCGCGCGTATCAACGACGCATGGCAAACGAATTTGACGCAATCGCGCAACGCGCCGCCGCCCTCCGCCTCACGGTCCCGGAACTTGTCGATCAGGTCGAGGGCGTGTCTCGCGCGACATACTGGCGAGCGAAGAAAGGGCATGTCGGCATCAGCGCACAAGTTCGCGTGCTGCGCGCGATCGAGGCGCGACTAGACGCCCTTGAGGCCAAGCGATTGGCCGCGATGGCCTGACTAATCCCGGCGCATCTGCCCCCCTTTTTGGATGCGCCAGGTAGAACGGCCGCCGGTCCCCCTGTGCCGGCGGCCGTTCGTTTCTCACCCACAGGCAAAGGATGGACGATGGCAAAAAAGCCGAAAGACGACACCGGGAACGGTCCCGCCGAACCCGACTTTTCGGGCGCGGCCGAGCTGATCCGCAAGAGCATCAACCCCGACAAAGAGGAGTTGTCGAAAATTCAGGGCGACCTCTCCGCCGACTGGAAGCGGGTGCAGGATCAATATCACGTCAACAAGAAGGGCGCGAAGGACGCGGCCAAGATGCTCACCATGTCCACCGAGACGCGCGACGACTATTTGCGCAGCCTCTACGGCATGATGAAGGCTTTCGGCATCGGCATCAGCGCCGATCTGGTGGACGCCATGGGCGACGGCAACGCGCCGACAATGCCCACCCGCGACGCCGGAGCGTCCGATAGCGCATTGCTCAACTGATGCGCATCCTCGCGCTAGACCAGTCGCCGAGCAACACCGGATGGGCTCTGTGGGACACCGGAGACGCCCTCCCGCGCTCGGGCGCTTGGCCGCTGTGCGAGGGCATCCACAAGCGGGCACTCGGCTTTGTGGAGCTGCATCGCCAGCTCGCCGCAATCCAAGCCGAGTGCCCCATTGATATTCTGGCGCATGAGACGCCGCACCTGATGCCCACCGACAAGCGCGACAAGCTGATCGCGATGTATGGCGTCGTCGCGCACATCGAAAGCTATGCCCACGTCAAGCGCATCCAGCTTCACAGCGTGCCCGATCGCGACTGGCGACAGACGTGGTTCAACGGGATGGTTGGCGTCGGCCGCGACAACCTCAAGCGCCTCGCGATCGAGCGCGGCCGGCAGTTAGGCATGAACCCGCTCAGTGACGACGAAGCCGAGGCGTGCGGCCTTCTCGACCACATCATGCACACGCTCAAGATCACGCCCCCGTGGCGGCTGGCGCACCCCATGGTGGCGACGCTGTGAAGCCGCTTGCCATTGATCTTTTCTGTGGCCTCGGGGGCTGGACGGAGGGCCTGTTAGCCGAGGGCTATCGCGTGCAGGGCTTCGACATCGAAGCGCACGAATACGGCGAGGAGAAATATCCCGCCGAGTTGATCCTTGCCGATGTGCTGGAACTTCACGGCTCGCGCTTCGCCGACGCCGCGCTGATTGTCGCATCACCGCCCTGCCAGGAATACAGCTACATGGCCATGCCGTGGAGCCGTGCGAAGGACAAGGCCGCCGCGATCCGCGCGGATGAGACGGGGGCCGAGCTGGAGCGCCTGAACCGGCTGTTCAACGCCTGCTTCCGCATCCAGCGCGAGGCGAGCGAGGCTGCCGGCCGTCACATTCCGATGGTGGTGGAGAACGTGCGTGGGGCTATACCTTGGGTTGGCCGCAGCAGGTGGAATTTCGGATCGTTCCATCTGTGGGGCGACGTGCCCGCACTGATGCCGCCCGCTGCTCGGGCGCAGAAGAACAACGGCGGTTCGTGCTTCGCGATTGGTGGGCCGGGGCAAAAGGTTGTGGGACAGAACCCAGATGGGCGATTGATCCACCGTCGGGATGGCCACGCTCACACGAAGCGTCTGACCAATCCGGCCAAACATGCGGACGATGGGCGGAAGGGTTATTTGCCTGATGGCACGAAGGCGACCGGCAAGCACGGGCACCCACGCATCTTGCCGCAAATCGTCAACACGACAAGTTCAGGATCATCGGCCAGAAAGGCCGCCAGCGCCCGCATAGCCAAGATACCGATCACGTTGAGCCGGTGGATTGCCCGAACCTATTTCCCGCATGAGTGTGACACGCATTTCAGCGACACCGATTGCCCAACATCATCAACAAGCGTAGGAAGGGCGGGCGATGTTCCGGGTGCTGACGCCGGAGACATCGCCCTATCAACCGCTTCAGAGGAGCGACCGACATGAGCACGCTTACCAAAGCCACCTTCACGGCTCAACCGACGTTGCGCGTTCTCCACTACATTCGAGAAACTGGCCAACCCGCCGAGGTCGTGCTCGGTCAATCCCGCAAGCGTCCGATCGTCCAAGCCCGCACCGCCGTGATCCAACGCCTACGCGCGGACGACTTCACCACCGGCCAAATCGCGCGCTGGATGGGCAGACACCATACCACCGTTTCGGCTGCCGTCCGCGGGGGAAAGGGCAAGCCTTGCCGTGGCTGAATTTCCCGCCCTACCCCTGTGGACAGACGCCTATCTCGGCGACACCACGCACCTGACGACATTCGAGCACGGGGCCTATTTCCTGTTGCTCGTGGTGTCTTGGCGCTCTCCGGGTTGCCGCGTCCCGGATGATGACGCGATGCTTGCCCGCTTCACCCGGACCACACCCGACAAATGGCGCAAGTTGAGGCCAATTCTGCAACCGTTTTTCCGCGTTCGGGATGGGTTCTGGCACCAAGCCAGATTGCAAGATGAACTCCAGCATCTTCAAAGCCGGAGAACGCAACAGATCGAAGCCGGTCAGGCCAGCGCAAAGGCTAAGGCATTGAAAAGAGGCAACCGAGGGTCAACGGACGTTGATCCTACGTTGCAACGAAACGTCAACGAAACGTCAACCCCCATACCCACACCCATACCCATGGTAGAGGATACTACGTATCCCCTACCTATTGAGGATGACACGTCATCCTTGTCGACTTTGCAGCCGACGCACGTGGTGGAGGCTTGGAATGGGATGGCCGAACGCTTCAAGCTCCCGGCCGTCCGGGGGAAGCTCAACGACACCCGCAAGCGCAAGGTGAGCGCCAGGATCAAGGAACACCCGCTTGAGGATTGGCTAGAGGCCCTCTCCGCAATCGAGAGGTCGGCGTTCCTGCGAGGTGAAAATCAGTCAGGCTGGACCGCTACGTTCGACTGGATGATCGAGCCAAGAAACTTCACCAAACTGATCGAAGGGAATTACGATCGTGGCCGTTAACCCGCTCCTCGCCGGCAAGAAATCTACCGGACTGCCCGACCACATCATCGTCAAGGGAATTGCAGTGCCTACAGACATCGACGAATATGCGGCATTCCTGAACAGGTTCGCTTGGGTCGTTGCTTCGGGCCGACCATACGTCGTGAACCGCCATGAATTGCCAGATGGCTCGACAGAGCGGTTTATCGTTCGCCAGTGATGAGCGGTTTCCGCGCGCGCGACTGGAGAAAATGGGAGAATTTTGATGTCTGATGCAGTGATTTCGATCATCGTTTTTGCCGGCGTGCTTTGCATGGTCGCGGTGCCTGTGATGGCGGCGGAGTTGATCCGGGTGGCGCGCGAGCGTGCGGAGCTGGAGCGACGCAACGGTGCGCAGGCTGTGGTGATTGCGGAGTATCGGATGCGGGAGGTTCGTGAGGCTTTCGAGCGGGAGTGCGGCTGAATGGGCATCCTCGCCGACATGCTGGAGGCGTCGAAAGCGATGGGGGCGAAGCCGGCGCATTGGCGGACCTGGCGCGGCCAACGCTCTCGGGGCTGCGTTCGTGCATGAGGAGATCGACAAGCCGATTGCCAACGGGTCGATCCTGTACGGGTACGAAATGACGCTCGTGGGCGGTTTCGACGGGTGGGACTTGGTGGTTGACCGCAAGGGGACTGCGCGATGATTAAGCCAACACAAGCTGACATACAGGCCGCTCGATATTTTTGGGCCAAGCGCGACCCCAACAAGTGCTACCAGTACATGGAAGGAACGCGCGACACCTATCCGGAGATGGTCGAAACCATCCAATCCTTCGCATCCCACGCAGAGCAAGCCCGCCTACAAGAGCGGGAGAGGTGTGCGAGGATTGTCGAGACATGGATGATCGCGGCGCAATCTTCGCCGACTACGAAAGTGCGAAAACTGTTCGCCAGTGCCATCCGCGCCGATCCAGTTGACGCGGCTACGAATTGAGCGGATATGGAAAGGGCGGCCGGTGATCAGACCGAGCCGCCCACATAGCGAGAAAGGATCGCCATGCCCGAGGGCACAGATACGCGCAGCGCGGCGGACAGCGCAACCCATGATGATACCAATACACCCGTAGAGGTCACGCAGGCGGATCGTGATGCTGCTGCGGGCTTGGTAGTTCCTCATGGCCGCTGGCCTGGGTTTCCCACTGACTTCCGTTCAGGTCGCGCTGACACGAACTCGCTTACCCAAGCCTTCGCGAAACACCGCACAGACTCTCTCACGGCTTTCCGGAATCAGCAGGACCGTTCGCGCACTGCTGACGATACCTTCAGCGCGAACAATTCGGAGCTAGAACCCGATGGAAAAGACGAGCGAAGTTGCCAAGCTGATCGACAAGGCGGCGCAGGCGGAGAAGTCGGAGGACGCGCTGCGGTTCTCTCAGGCGGCGTGCAATGCGGCGAACGCAATGTGCGCGGTGAAGACAGCAGCAACGGCCTGAGCGAAGGAGGCGCGGACGAAACAAGCCGCGCCTCTGTTCGTGACCCCGACTCTCTCACCTCTCTCCAATCTCGGGTGGAACGCTTAGCCTACGGTTACGAGCTGATGCATCGCGCAATCTGCCACATGGCAGGCACAAGCGGTGCGAATGGCCGATGGTACATGCAGAAAGCGCAGGAGACTCAAGAGCGTGTCGCGCCGGTATTCGACGTGACGGCAGACAGCAACGCTCATAAGCCGGGAGATTGCCTGACTGGCTATAAAACATTCCTTGCCTCCACCCGCACCGCTCTTGGGAGGGAGGCATGACCAACCCCTCTGTAGCAACCGGCTCTGCGATTGGTGCGGGTGGGCGGATTAAGATCATTCCCGTGATCCATTACGCCGACGGCAACCAAGCCATGCGGAATGCCGAGCGCGCGATAGAAGCCGGTTGCACAGGCGTCATGTTGATCGAGATGCGCGGCCGGAACACTGACCTGGTTTTCGCAGGCGGGGCAATCAAACGCCGCTGGCCGGATGCGCATGTCGGCATCAACCACCTGTCCACCGAGGTCCTGAAGGCCGCTCACACGAACATCGGCGTGGTGGACTCGACGTGGACCGACGAACAGTTGACGCACACCAGCGGGGAGACCGAACTGGAGGCCGCTCGGCTCGCCGCTGTCCTGAAAACCTCCTGTCCGCATACGGTATTCTGCGGCGTCGCGTTCAAGTATCAACGCCACGAGCCGGAGCCTATTGTCGCCGCTGCTCGCGCCGTAGCGCTCGGCTTCGTGCCGACGACCAGCGGCCCCTCGACGGGCGCTGCGGCTGACCCTGCGCTGATCGAGGAAATCCGTGGGTGGATTGGCCCCGACAGCCCACTAGCCATCGCAAGCGGCATCACGCCCGAGAACGTGGCGTCCTTCGCGCCGCACGTCAGCCACATCCTCGTCTCGACGGGCGTTTCGTCCTCATTTCATGAGTTCGATCCTGCGCGGCTGAAGGCGCTCGTGGAGACCGCAGCATGACAAACACCATCGATCCAGCAGTGGTTGCTGAGATGGCGCCAGGCCGCGTGCGGCTATCCCGTCGCAAAGGCTGGCGTATGCCGCCGAACACCGTCAGCGTCGCGCGTCCGGGGCGGTGGGGCAACCCGGTGAGGGTCGGGCCGCGCATGACTGCGGCCGAGGCCGTGGCATTCTATCGGCGCTCTCACGTGCCAAGCGACGTTTCGCTACTTCGTGGCAAGAACCTCGCCTGCTGGTGCCCGCTCGACGGCCCATGCCATGCCGACGTTCTGCTCGAACTCGCCAATCAGGACACCCAGCCATGCAAGTAGATAGCTCCCTGCTGATGTCGCTGGCTCGCCCATTTCTTGCTGTCGCCGCACGGATCGCCGTCGCGCACGGCCGGAAGGCACCTGAGCACATCAACACTTCGTGGGACCGAGCCATCCTCGCTGCCGAAGCTGCCAAGCACCCGCACCTTTTCAAGCGCTGCAAAGCTTGCGGATCGGGGCCGTGGCACAATTCGTGGATGTCGTGGGACGGCCAACCTGGCGTCGGGATCGGCCCGTGCTGTTCGGGCGCAGATTGATGAACCGCTATCTCGCTCAAACCACAGGATCAAAACAGTGACCGATGACCGACAGAGAGCGCGTGAAGAATTGGCACTGCTAATCGAGCGCATGTGCCCGAACAAGCCCGAAAGCAACTTCGGCCACCCGGTCGGAACGGAATGCGAGGCGCTGGCCGACGCAATCCTGCTCGCCTTCGCCACCCCACCGGAAGCGGGGGTAGAGATACCTGCGGACGATGCGCTGCAGGCACCCGACAAGATTTGGCACGATGCGCGTGAGATAGCCGTCAAGTTTGCGCTGCCGGGGCATTATGATGGGATCACCAGTTATGCCACGATGCAAGGCGACGCCGATAACAAGGATTATATGGGGGCGCTGAGGTTCGCGCTCACGTCATCCAATCGCGCCGCGAACCTGAACGATGGCGAGGCGCTGGCCCGCCGCTTTCATGAGATTTACGAGCGCCGTGCGCCCGAGTTTGGCTATGAAACGCGGACAGAAACTCGTCAGTTCGATCCGACGACGCCGAATGGTCAACTCATGATTACGGTGTGTTCAGAGATTGCCGCCGCCCTATCCACACCCACCCCTGATGGCGGTGGACGCCGTTCGGTTGCAGCGCCCACGCCTATTCAGAAATCGCAGGCCGACGGCAGCACCCCTGCGGCCCGACCCGATGCAGAAGAAGGGATAACAATTCAGTCCCCCCAAGACAACCTTGCCACTCCGGCCCGTCCCGATTCACTCCGGATGCTCGGCGAGCTTCTAGCCGTGATCCACCGCGATGGCGGACTTTATCAGGACGAGCATGGGCTTGAGAAGGCGGTGGCGGATGCGATGAGGTTGTCGTCGGAGCGGATTGCTGCGGCCCGTCCCGATGAGCCTTTCCAAGCGCGCGTTCGGCCGTGGCTGTTGGCGTGCTTCGGCGAGATGATCGCCGGTGATCGTGAGGAGCGAAACCACCGCTTTCTTGAGGAGGCACTGGAACTGGTACAGGCGTGCGGCTGTACCGCGCACGAGGCCCACCAGTTGGTCGATTACGTCTACGGTCGCGACGTCGGAGAACCGGCGCAGGAGGTTGGCGGTGTGATGGTCACGCTGGCTGCGCTGTGCCTAGCCAATGATCTGGACATGCACGCAAACGGCGAAACCGAACTGGCGCGCATCTGGACGAAAGTTGAGGCCATTCGGGCGAAGCAGGCGGCGAAGCCGAAGCACTCGCCGCTTCCGGGACAAACCGCCTCTCTCCCCGATACCACCGAGACCGACCGATGATCGGCACTGCATTCCATTGGACCGCGCCAAGCGCTACATGAACCCCATGAGCGAAGAAACGACACCGCGAGAAGATCGCCGAGGCGCGCCGCCGGGGCATCGGGGCAATGTACCGCATGTGCCGACAGAACAAGGCCGCACGCAAGTGGAGCGCATGGCCGGGCTTCAAATCAGCCAGGCGGAAATTGCCATGGTGATGGGTGTCAGCGATGACACGATCCAGCGGCATTATGCAGAGGAATTTGCGCGCGGGCGGGCCATGCAGGGCATCACCCTGCGGGAGCACGCATATCGCCTCGCCTATGGCATTCTCAAAAACCCCGACAATCCCGATGAGGGTTTCAAGCGGGAGCCGGAGGCCAAGATGGTGACGTTCTTGCTGGAGCGTCAGTTCGGCATGATCGAGCGCCGCGACAACCATCACTCAATTGGTGACGTGTCGCCGGAGGCCGCCGAATGGCTGGGGCGGAAGCGTTCCTAAGAGCCGTCATGCGGCGATGGCCCAACAAGTGGGCGCGCCTTTCGGACGGTTTCTATTCGATCAAGGATAAGACGGGGGCAAAGGTGCCTTTCGTCATGAACGATGATCAAGCCGATTACATCGCCAACCGGCATGGCCTCGATGTGATTTTGAAGGCGCGGCAGCGCGGTTTCACCACCGTAATTCAGCTCGACATGCTGGATGATTGCCTGTTCACCGAAAACCTGTCGGCCGGCGTCATTGCGCACAGCCTCGCCGACGCGAAGGCGTTCTTTCGCGACAAGATCAAGTTCGCCTATGACAATCTGCCGATGGAATTTCGCGCGCTCGTGCCCGCTGAGCAAGACAGCACGGACAGCCTGCGCTTTGCCAACGGGTCAAGCATTCGTGTCGGCACGTCGCTGCGATCGGGCACGCTCCAGCGTCTCCACGTCTCGGAATATGGCAAGTTGTGCGCGAAGTTTCCCGGCCGGGCTGAGGAGGTGAAAACGGGCGCGTTCAACACCGTTCACGTCGGCCAATCGATCGTAGTGGAAAGCACCGCAGAGGGCAGAGGCGGCGGGTTCTTCGAGCTTGTCGAAACCGCGCGCAAGGCGGCCCAATCCAACCACGCACTCACGGCGCTCGATTTCAAATTTCATTTCTACCCATGGTACACAGACAGCGGCTATCAGCTCTCCGCCGATGTGACAGAAACCACCGAAGCTCTGGAATATTTCGATAAGCTCGAAAGCAAGGGGATCGTGCTCACGCAACCGCAACGGGCGTGGTACATCAAGAAATCCGAACAGCAGGGGGAGGCCATGATGCAGGAATTCCCCTCGACGGCGGATGAGGCCTTCGATGCGGCAGTGGCCGGTGCGTATTTCGTCCGCCAGATGCAGAGGATGCGGGCGGAAGGCCGCATTTGCCGCATCCCGATTATCGACGCGCCTGTTTACACCACATGGGATTTGGGCGTTGGGGACGCCATGTCGATCACGTTTTGGCAGGACGTTGGGCTTGAGCGCCGGGCAGTCGATTATCTGGAGGGCAGTGGCGAGGGGTTCGGCTATTACGCGACTGAGCTAGGGAAGAAGCCGTATAATTACTCCCGCCATTACATGCCCCACGATGCCAACCACCGCCGGCTCGGCGTGCAGGCCAAGACCGCAAAGCAACACGCCGAGGATGCAGGGATCAAGCCTGTCGATGTGCTGCCCCGGATCGCAACGGAACTTGACGGGATCGAGGCATCCCGCGCGTTTCTGCCGCAAGTTTGGATCGACGAAGCGCGGTGCGCCAGGCTGGTGATGTGCCTCGACAACTACCGCAAGGAATGGGACGAAAAATACGCGACGTGGAAGGACAAGCCGATCCACGACGAATACAGCCACGGGTACAAATCGTTTGAAGCCGCCGCGATCCGAAAGACGGCCGCCGCACCTGTCCACAAGCCTCGGGAGCGTGTACGCCTGCCGGGCGGCTGGGCCGGATAGGAGAACGACGATGAGCGCATTGGAACCCCGCTTCCCGAGTTCGGGCATCACCCTACGCGTGTTGCGTGATGACGGCATCACCTATGCTGGCGTGACCGTGCCCGTGGAAATCTACACGCTGGCGCTTGCTCGCGCGCGTCTGGCGGCAGCAACCGGGCTATCGGGCGGCGAGATTGCCCGTGCCAACTTCGCCACCTTCCCCGGCGCGCACATCGCTCGTGAGCCGTTCGTGCAAGGGCCCGGCTGGTGCATCTTCAACTCGGCGGCCGGTCGGGTGGTGTACGTCCTGCGCGACGACAACACGCACCTCTCGGTGAGCTACCCACAGCAGATATTCAGCGTTGCCAAGGCACAGGCTGCGCTCAACGCCACCGCTGGCCTGTCGGGTGCGGAGCAAGCGCGGATCGCCGCCGTTTCGCTGTGAACGATCCCAAGGAAATCGCCAAAGGGAGCGGCTGGAGCGTGTACCGCCTCGGCCGCTCTTTTTGCGTTCGCGTCGATCGAGACGGCGACGGTGATCCGGTAGAGGTGTGGTTGCCCCGCCAGCCATCCGATGTGACGCGCGGCTCGCTACTCGCGGCCCTTGTGGCGGGGACGTATGGCAAGGTATGCAGCGCCACGGCAACCGAGGCGATGAACGCCAATTGGTGAAGGAACTTCCCGATGAGCGCAGCACAGCCGAACTTGCCAGGAAATGGGGTGACGCTTCGCATCCGTCGGGATGACGGCGTAACCTTTGCGGGCGTCACGGTTTCGCCGGAGCGATATCAGCCGGGTCCACTCCATGCCGCACTTGCCGCTGCAACTGGCCTCACGGCTGCGGAGATTGGCCGGGTCGCGGGGGCGGTTCCGGCCTTCCCGCGCCAGCCTCGCGAACCGTCCATGGAGGGCCGAGGCTGGATTGTGGTCGATTTCCCGCCGGCCCGTCATTTTTACATGATCCGTGACGACGGAACGCACCTGAGTTACGGAGCGATGCCGCAATTCTTCACGCTCAGCAGAGCGGTCGCGGCGGTTGGTGCGACAGTCGACCTTACCGCCTCGGAATTGGAGAGGCTGAGTGGCGTCCAAGCGGGAGGGCCTTCACCCACTCCCGTGCCTGCCGGTTTCGACATATATTTGTTGTGGGGCCAGTCCAATATGCAGGGGCGCGTGGTCCCGAATGGCACGGAGACGGACCAAGCGGGTGTGTTTCAGTACCCCTCGCGCAGCGGCGGGCCTGATTATCGCGCCATCGTGAGCGACATCACGCCCATGCGGCATTTCTACGACGAATATTATTTCGGGCCGGGCGAACTGGTCGGTAAGCTGAAGCAGGCGGCGGGCGGCGGGCGGCAGATACTTTTGATCCCCTGCGCTGCGGCCGGGTCGCAGCTACGTGCTGGCGCGCAACAGTGGCTTGCAGGCAATCCGGGAGGGACGCTGTACGAGGCGGCTATCGCTCAAACGAACGCCGGCATCGCTGCTGCCCAAGCTCTCTACCCGTCCTCAATCCTCAAAGGGATTATCGGTCTGCAAGGTGAAAGCGACGGCTCCGACCAGAGCGGCGGCACCACCTATCCGAACTACCGCACGGCGCTGGCCAACCTGATCGCGGGATTTCGCGCGCGCATCACCGGAGCGGCGACGGTCCCGTTCATCATCGGCGGCATGGTGCCGGAGTTCATTGCTTCCGATGCCCGCAATCAGACGATCGCACGCGCCCATGCACAGGCGGTCGTGCTCGACAACGTGTATTATTTCACCGGCCCGACTGGCTCGACCGACGACACGCTCCACTATAACCGCGCAGGCCTGCCGCCGCTCGCCGCGCTGTTCGACGCCGCGCCGACAACGGTCACGAACTACCTGCGGCTCGCGACGCGAGTGAACATGACGGAGACTGTGCGATTTCGCGGTGCCGACTATGCCGCCAGCACGACGGTGAACTACACCAGCCCGATCGCTACGGCGACCACGGCCGCGCGCCTGCCGGCCGGGCAGGATGGGTTCTTCGGCGTGACGCTGCCCGAGACGCCGGGTGCCGGTGGCGCGATCGTCGGCATGGGCACCGGGACGCCCTCGGCCTTCGCCTCTCTTGAGTTGGCCATATACGCCGACACCACGCTGGTGGATGGGTATTACAACGGCACACAATACGGCGTGATCGATCACGGGGCGGTGATCAGCGCAGCTCCGGTGAACCGCATTGTCATGTCGGCGGGCGACATGGTGCGCTTTCGCCGCGCGGGATCAACGGGATTTCTGGAGGTGTCGAACAACGGCGGCAACTCTTGGGCGATTGCCTATTCGGCGACGGTTTCGACGGCGGCACTGGCTCCGTTCATCCAGATCGGCAACAACAACGCGAACCGCAAAGGCCAGATGCCATTTGCATCCGCGAACGTGACGTGAGGAGGGTAGCAGGCCGTGAAATATGGGGAACGCGAGCATTTGGGGGCAAGCCTCACAATCGGGGTGGCGAAGGGCCTGCCTGTCCATATGCGCGCCGGCATTGTGGAGCTGACGGACCTCTACACCAAGCCGCAGTTCCGCCGTCAGGGCTATGCCTATGACTTGCTGTTGCGGGTGTGCTTGGAAGCGGACTTGGCCCGCAAGGTGATCATTCTCACGGTGGGCGACGGCATAATCGGAGGGGCGGACAAACAAGGGCTGTTGAACCTGTACGGTCGCCACGGCTTCGTCCCCGTGCAGGCCAGTCCTATGATCTTGGCCCGAACACCTGTTAGCGCGAGGATTGCGGCATGAGTTGGTTCGATCTACTGTTCGTTCTGCTGATTGCCTATGGGGCAATCACAGCCATCATCTGGAGGATCAACACCATGTCCGAAGCACTCGACCGCCTCACCCGTGAGGTGCAGGAAAGCAACGACGCCGTTCAGTCGGCCGCCACCCTGATTGCCGGCTTGGCACAGGAAATCCGCGACAACATCGACGACGAGGACGCGCTGAACGCGCTCGCCGACGATCTCGACGCGCAGCAGGATGTTCTGGCTCAGGCCGTGTCGGACAACACGGCTCCGACGATGACGCCGCAGAGCGACGGCTAAATCTCGCGCGCCCTCCGTTGAAAGGGGGTGATGCACTTGTTACCGGGTAGCCCCGTCAAACCAAGCTTGCGAAGCGGCCCGCACTCCCATTGGCGAGTGCGGGCCGTTCGCGTATCAAGGCCCCGCGCAACACCGAGCGGGACAATCAGCATGGCAGAATTCGACGGCGAACCGAGCGGCCCCTTGGGATCATCGCCGGGCTCCACCGACATCGTGACCGAGGCCCGCGAGCGGTATCAGCTTTGCATGGACGCAGAGGACCGCAACGAGGCGCTGGACGATCTCCGGTTCCTGAAAGGCGATCAGTGGGACGCCGACGCCGTGCGCCAGCGCGAGCTGGATAACCGCCCGTGCCTGACCTTCAACAACATTCCGGCCATCCTGCACCAAGTCACCAACGACGCGCGCCAGAACAAGCAATCCATCCACGTCGCGCCGGTTGACGATCAGGGCGACCCCAAGGTTGCCGAGATCATCGGCGGCCTCATCCGCCACATCGAATACGACAGCGACGCGGACGCAGCATACGACACGGCGCTTGAGGGTGGCGCGCGTATCGGGTTCGGTTATTTCCGCCTCACCACCGAGTATGAGAGCGCCACGAGCTTCAATCAGGATATCAAGATCAAGCGCATTCGGAACCCGTTCACGGTGTTCGTCGATCCCGATGCGCAGGAAGCCGATGGCAGCGATGCGAAGTTCGCCTTCATCAGTTCCAAGGTATCGCGCACCGAATTCGAGCGACTGTATCCGGGACGTCCGGCTGGCGGCGAAGGTGTTGGCACCGCGCCAGGCGACAACAGCACATGGGTGGGCAAGGATTACGTCCGCCTCGCCGAATACTATCGGATCGAGTACCGGCCCGACGAGCTGATCATGCTTGCCGATGGCACGATTGCCCTTGTGAGTGAACTGGAGGCGCAGGCGAAAAAAGCTGGTGTGAAGTTGGAAATCCCCGCGCCGCTTGCCCGCCGGCCCACTCAAGTGCCCACCGTGATGTGGTACAAACTGAATGGCTGGGAGACGCTGGAAAAGGCGGAAATCGCATGCGAGACGATCCCGATATTCCCGGTGTACGGCGATGAGATCGACGTGGACGGCGAGGTCACGCGCAACGGCATCATCCGCAACGCCAAGTCCCCGAAGAAAATGGAGAATTATTGGCTGACCTCGGCCACCGAGGAGATCGCCATGCGCACCAAGACGCCGTTCATCGGTGCGCTGGGGCAATTCGAGGGGCTGGAGGCCGATTGGAACCAAGCGAATACGCGCAATTTC
>Ga0247810_10001043_pt1 | contig 19516 bp, 13 predicted proteins | sample UWRJL119311C1_FD_179918 | JGI IMG/M metagenome (GOLD analysis project Ga0247810, IMG submission 179918) | Plant litter microbial communities from Arlington Agricultural Research Station in Wisconsin, United States - UWRJ-L119-311C-1 | ecosystem: Environmental > Terrestrial > Plant litter >... | reverse complement strand
AGACAAGTTCAGACCTATTGAAACCTTCTTGAAAGGAGAAACAGATCCGTCGAATATTGATGCAATAAATCTGGCTGCAATTATGGTTGATTTTCAACCGCGTCCTTTTAAAAACTTTAATAAAGTGTGTAGAATGGAAGATGCAATACAAGTTGAAAACAGCTACAATGCTAAAGCAGTTGCTGAAGCAGAGAAAAAGATCAGAAAAAGAGCCGCTTTTGCAGAAAATGAAAAGTCAGGAGAATATTCCGGGAAAAAACGTCTTTTTTCTAATTTCGCCACTCTGTTCTCTAAAAGAGGAGATCAGAAGAGCTATCCGGAAAAAACAATCCGTTTCTCGAGTGGTTAGATACTCATTTGTCAATTGAAGGAAATCTTCGTGAAGTGAAATATCTGTGAAAGACAAGATTAAATTATAAAACAAAAACACTTACATTTGTAGTCGAAATGAAAATGAAAAACATACATATCAATCTGTCAGTAAGACAATATAGCAACCGTTTAGCGGGATTTCTTCCGGCTAAAGGCTTAGGATGCGGTATGTATTTTCATGAATTGAAGTGTAAATTATAGTTACAATCTCAACAGAAATATATAAAAGCGTCCTTATCGGGGCGCTTTTTTTGTTTTCATCACAATGGATAAAGTCGAATTTCAACAATTTAGATGACTCTTTATGACAGAGAAAGCACTTTTAAATAAAATAATTAAAAAATAATTGACCAAATGTTTCATGGTACCACCAAATAGCGCAATATAATTTTGAAAAGTAATCTAATGAGAGACAGTCATTTGATACAATTAATAATCTGCACCAGTAAGCGGAGAGGAATTTCTATGCTTTTTAATAACATGTAACTAATTGATTATCAGCTAAATAATTTAAAAATAATTTGGATAATTGATTTTTTAGACTTTATCTTTGCCGAAGAAAATTTGGAAAACGAATTTCTCATAACAGCAATGATTTCAATATATAATACAATAGACAAAATGAATTTCGATAAAAATATATACAACGTAGAATTAATAAACCCGGTTTTTTATCCAGGAGGTTTAACAATACAGGTGCATGAATACAGGCAATAGGATAATTATATCTATTCAATCTTGTGAAGCACCTTTAATCGGGTGTTTTTTTTATGCCCAAAAATAAAATGATTTCGTAGCTCAATTGGCAGAGCGCTTGACTGTTAATCAATAGGTTGAAGGTTCAATTCCTTCCGAAATCGCAATGTTCTCTAGAAGGAACTGGCTCATTGGGGTTACTGGCTAACCTTCCCGACTGTCTCTCGGGAGAAACGGGTTCGACTCCCGTATGAGCCGCTTTTTTAAGGTTCAAAGTTGCAGGGTAACAAAGGTTCAAAGGTTAAAAAAAAACTTTGCGACTCTGCGACTTTGCGAGAGATTGATTAAGGTAATCTTAAAGAAAAAATTGCGAATGATTTTCGCGCAAAGTCGCAGATTCGCAAAGAAAAAAAGAAAAATAAGTTTGTGTCTTTGTGCCTTCGTAGCAAATCAAAGATTCAGTTTAAAAAATATAAAATGAAAAAGATAAGTACATTATTTGTTAAAGATCCAAACAACTTGGCAAGAGTTGTAAATAAGTTAAATACAGAAAATGCCTGGGTACTAAATGGTGAAGCAATTGCAACCAGAAAGTTTGATGGTGCGTCTGCAGCTATTATTAATGGAGAATTGTTCAAACGATTTGATGCTAAAAAAGGGCGCTCAATTCCGGCGAATGCAATCCCGTGTCAGGAAGCAGATTTAGTGAGTGGGCATCATCCACATTGGTTAAAATGTGATCGCACAAAAAAAGAGGATAAATTTTTCTTTGAAGGTTTTGATAATCTCGAGACTATAATTGACGGAACATTCGAATTATGCGGACCTAAAGTACAGGGAAATCCTGAAAAATTAGAAAAGCATACGCTGATTAAACACGGGTGTGAAGTATTTGATTTTTTAAGTTTTGATTTTGATGATTTGGAGAAATTCTTATCAGAAAATGATATAGAGGGAATTGTATTTCATCATATTTCAGACGAAAGAATGTGCAAATTAAGAAAATCTGATTTTGGAATTAAACGATTAAAATTGGAAGAAGTGTAAAGTAAAATATAAATAGAATTAAAATAAAAATCATGAAACAAGATTACAACCGAATTGCTCTGGTAGGAATTGAACAAGAAGAATACGATCAAATAAAATCCAATTATTCAGGACATATTATCTGGCATCAATCAATTCCGAAAATTGTTGTAAAAGATGAGGTTCTTTATATGGAAAAATCAAACGGAATAGGAATGTTGCCTGTAGACAAAGTAGTTTATTACGGAATTTATGACAATGATTTTGATTTTATTTCTGGTTTGGCAATCTGGCGAGGTGCTTGTTATCCTAATGCTGCCGCGATGCTTGATTGCCGCTTTAAGATTCCGTGTTTGGTAAAAGCTTTAGCACATTCGAAATTTAGTGCACCACGAGGATTTATTAGCGTAGGTGCTTCTGTCAATGTTGGTAACGATACCGTTGCTAAATGGGGAAACTGGCATTGTGGTGAAAATAAACATCGTTTTACAGGAGAATGGGAAAGTGAATTTACAGCAACAACAGAACCTTATTATGAAGGTGAAGCTGTCAGGATTATGATAATTGGTGATGTTTACTGGCAAATAAAACTGGAAGGTGATTCGTGGCTAAAATCAATTCACCCTGATAATGCCGGATTTATGGATGTCGATACTGAACTACTTGCAGATACTTTGCATATTAAAAATACTTTGCAAATGGATATGATTGGTAATGATTATATAGTTGCAAAGGACGGTTCTAAATATTTGTTAGAAGTAAATCATATCCCTAACATAACCAGATTTGAAGACGTTAGACAAGTTTATTTATCTACTGTCATAGATTGGATTAATTAAATTTTTATACTGCGCAAAATAGTTGCGCAGTATAATTTGAATATTTGCTCATACAATAAAAACTAGTTCTTTTATAAATTGAAATACATCAAAGTGAATGCTTTGATTAAAAATATCAAACAAGTCTTGTTGCGTGTTTCTGTATAGCACCATTGTAGGGAACTTTTCGCGAAAGCGTATTATGTTTTTCTATGCAACTTTATTTGGAGGTTTTGATGGTTTTCCAAAAAACGATCGCCAACTCTATGTGTTGTGGGTTCGAATCCCATTCGCAGTAATGCGATAGCTTAATCCGGTAGAGCAATAGATTTTTTCGGGTCTCAAAAACCTGTTGAACAGAGACCATCACTCTTTAAAAGATGACCATTGAAAAAAAACTGATTTGTCTTTGTCAGTGAAACTAAGATTTAGAATCTAAAATTTCACACTTATGATAAAACCAGCGCGAAAAGTAATGTTTTTTGAAATACTTTTTTTCTTTTCGATTTGATTGTACAGATGATTTTAGGATCATATATACAAAATACAATCGCAAACAATTTGAGTAAACAGATCACAAACTGTTCGTCCGTTTTTCTCTGAGGAGAAGGGCAATGAAGTTTTTTATAAATTAAAGAATAAAGAACATAGAATAAAGAACATAGAATAAAGATAATAGAGTAAAGAATATAGAAGAAAGATTTTCGTTGCTTTCAACATGAAACAAAGAAAACCTGAAACTTGAAACAAAAAATAGAATGATAAAGAGAATTAAAATCGAAGCGTACCAAGTGGGTTTGCTTTTCGAAAACAGAAAATTAGTTGCAGTATTACAAGAAGGTTTGCACTGGACTTTTGGGAACAAGAACGTGTTCATCTACGATATGAATGTAGCTTTTCAGGCTCCATTTGAGTTGAATATCTTATTGCAGAATCAAGATTTGGCTTCAATGCTGGAAGTTGTTGAGGTGGCTGATAATGAGATTGTATTGCAATTTGTAAACGGAAACTTTAAAGAGATTTTGATTCCCGGGAGATATGCTTTCTGGAAAGGAATTGTAAAAAATGAATTTACCAGAGCCGATTTATCTAAGATTGAAATCACTGAAAACATTAAAGTAAATTTATTGGAGCATGCGAAAATGAGATACTTTACGAGAAAGTTTATTGTAGCAAGCAACGACAAAGCATTGTTGTTTGTAAACGGAACTTTTGTAAAAGAATTGAAATCAGGAACGCATTACTTTTGGAATAACGCGATTACAATCGAGGTTAAAACTGTTGATATCAGACAACAGCAAGTAGAAATTTCCGGTCAGGAATTGTTGACTAAGGACAAAGCAGGTTTAAGGATCAACTTTTTTGTAAGATATCAGGTTGTAGATATTATGAAGGCTTTGCTTGACAATAAAGATTTTGAAAAACAATTGTATGTGGCAATGCAACTGGTTTTAAGAGCTTTTGTTGGCGGATTGACTTTAGATGAATTATTAGCGAGAAAAGATACAATTGCCGAAGCGATTTTAGGAGAAGTAAAGACTAAAATAGAAGGCTTAGGTTTAACGATTTCTGATGCCGGAATTCGTGATGTAATTTTGCCAGGCGATATGAAAGAGATCATGAATCAGGTTTTGGTTGCTGAGAAAAAGGCTCAGGCCAACAGTATTATGAGAAGAGAAGAAACCGCCGCAACAAGAAGTTTATTAAACACAGCAAAGCTGATGGAGGAAAACGAAATGTTGTGGAAATTGAAAGAGATGGAATACGTGGAAAAAATCGCTGATAAAATTGGAGAAATCACAATTTCAGGAGGTGGAAACGTTATTGGTCAATTGAAGGAAATCTTCGTGAAATAAGAAATACTCTTATTAAAAGAGAAATTTAAAAAATTAAAACAAAAATGAAAACTACAGATAAAATTATTATTATCGATTTAGAAGCCACATGCTGGCAAAGTGCTGTCCCGCAGGGTCAGGAAAATGAAATCATAGAAATTGGATTAGCGGTTTTGGATTCAGAAACTGGTGAAATCACTCAAAATCAGGGTATTTTGATAAAACCACAGCGTTCAAGCGTGAGTTCGTTTTGTACAGAACTAACGACTATTACCCAAGATTTACTGGATGAAAACGGAGTATCTTTTGAGGAAGCAATTGAGCAATTAGTTGATCAATATAATCCTGATTTGTATACTTGGGCAAGTTACGGCCAATACGATATCAACATGATTAAAAAACAATGTAAATCGTTTGGAGTTCCATACCCAATGGGAGAGCAGCATATTAATGTAAAAACATGGTTTGCAGAAAAATTTGGTCTGCAAAAGCCAACCGGAATGAATGGCGCACTACATTTATTGAATATTCCGCTAGAAGGTACACATCACCGTGGTATTGACGATGCGAAGAATATCGCCAAAGTTTTGCATTGGTGTCTGCACAATTAAAACAATTTTGATTTAATGAGAAACTGCGAGTAGTAAAGTACTCGCAGTTCTTCTTTTTTTACAATTTATAAACCGTTTTTTATTTGGAAATTAATCAGATAATAGTTAATAATATTTTACAAGAATACCAATATAATTATATATTTGTCAGAATACGTTTCTAATAAAATATACTCGTAAAAGTAAATTTACAGTCAATACAATTGTTTCTAAACGAGGAACTAATTTAGCAATATGGAGAGTACAGAAACACCTTTTTTAGATACGATTTATCACCTCAGAACCATTGAGCAGGTTATTTTGTACAACAAACTAATTGTTGTTTCTAAAACTGAAGAAACCGATACTGCTTTATTTCTTGAATCAGAATATGCGAACGAAATTTTGGAATATCCCGGAACAGCGCCGCAGTTTAATCCAACTGCAGCATTGTGGGCCGCTAAAACCGTCTATTTTGCAGTTCAATTATTATTGTACCGGGAACATAAAATCAGTGATTTAGGAGATTTTTTACCCGAATATAATGAGAAAACAGATGCAGCTGTTTTATTGTCTGCAGATCTTTGTTTGCGCTTTTTACCTCAAATTATAGAAGAAATGAAAAGATTGGATGCAGATGATTTGGCTATTCCAATATTAGAAAATCATTTGATTCAATTTCATTATTCTGCAATTGGGTTTGAGATTGATATCGAAAAAATAAACATGGATATTGTTTCTTCAGATGTTTGTTTGCAGCAGCTTTATCTCAATCGAATCGTAGAAAGAAAAGCCATAAAATTTGCCGAAACCGATTTTATAAAAAAACAATTGGAAATAGGATTCGGTGATTACAAAAAAATATTTTGGGCACAATTATAAAATAAAAACAAGATAAAATATAAGCAAAGTAAATGAGAGCTACAGATAAATTGAATACTGTTTTAAAGCATATTAAAGAAACTTTTGTTGGAAAAAATGAAATTATAGATTTGTTAGGAATTGGTTTATTAGCCAAAGAAAATGCCTTTTTACTTGGGCCTCCGGGTACGGCAAAAAGTGCCATTATCAGATCTTTATCGAATGGAATTGAAGGCGGCAAAAATTTTGAATATCTATTGACCCGTTTTACGGAACCTAACGAAATCTTTGGACCATTTGATATTCGTAAACTGAAAGAAGGCGAACTGATTACGAATACAGAAGGCATGATGCCCGAAGCTTCGATGGTATTTCTTGATGAGATTTTTAACGCAAACTCCGCAATTCTGAACAGTTTGCTGATGGCGCTTAATGAGAAAATATTTCGTCGTGGTAAAGAAACTAAAAAACTTCCGGCACTTATGTTCGTTGGAGCAAGTAATGTTTTACCCGAAGATGAATCGCTGAATGCGTTATTAGACCGTTTTTTAATTCGTATAAAATGTGATTATGTCGAGCCGGATTTGCTTCATCAGGTTTTAATTGCAGGTTGGAAGCTAGAAGGTGAAACAACTAAAGAAGCACCAACAATTTTGGCAGATGAAATTCGCGAATTGCAATTGCTTTGCCGTAAAGTAGATTTAACAGGAATACGAAACGAATATGTAGATATTATTCACAGTCTTAGAAATACCGGAATCAAAGTATCAGACAGACGTGCTGTAAAATTGCAGAATCTGATTGCCGCCAGCGCTTTGATGTGTGGCAGGAGCGAAGCTATAGTTTCTGATTTTTGGGTTCTGAAATACATTTGGGACAATGAAGAACAGATAGAAATTCTGGAAGGAATTATCAATAAGATAATCGAAAAAGACAATTCAGATGCTACACATCCGCAGGCTTTTTACAATAAAACTCCCGATGCAGAAAGCGTAATGAAAGAAGTACATTATCTGGCCGAAAAATGGCAGGATGAAAACCTTTCTTTTGAAGAGCAAAATGTAATTAAAGACAAACTAAGATACATTCAAACTCGTTGCGACTGGATTAAAGATGCCGATAAGAAAAAATATATACAGGATCATATAGAAACGTTGTGGCAAAAAATACTTCAAACTATTTAATATGTATTTTTTAGAAATAAAAAAAGAACACAAAGATTTTTTAGGATCCATCAGGCATTGGGATAATCTGAAAACAGCTTTTGAAACAGATATAATCTGGATCAAGGATTTTTCTTTGGAACAAATAAATGCTGCCGAAATACAGCAGATCCCATACAAAAAAGTATATGAGTTAAAAGAGCATTTATTATTTGAAAAAAATAGTCTGCTGCCGTCAAAAAAGCTTCCGTCAGGATTGTTGTGGACGCCAATTTTGCGTGCTTTACCGGTTTCGTTGCCAAAATTCAATCATAATTATTTTGGTATTGATCAAAAACTTCAAATTTCGATCAAGCCTTCAGAAGCAATAAAAGAAGCTTATGCTTTGTTGGTGGATTACAATGAATTGAAACTGTATATTGAAACAGCGCCAAAGTTCAGGCTTGAACCTTTACAATGGGTTGTGCTCGATAAAAGCGCCTTAATTCTTGGGAATCCATTGTTGCCCATAAAAGGTAATACGTATTGGCTAGATCATGATTTTTTGTTGCCAACGGGATATCATTTTGAATGGTTTGCTTTAACAAAAACAATTCAGGAGAAACTAAATCCGTCAGGAGAAAATCTCATCTTATGGAATTTGGATAATAGCTATTCAACGATTCCAAAAACAACTATAAAACAACTGTCAATCAGTTCATTTCGCTTAACTTTTTCATAAAATAAAAATGGAATTTCAAAAATACTTTCAATCATACGAGGACTATTTCTGGGAATGGGACAATCAGATCTTTTCAGAAGAAAGTGTTTTTGAGGCAATAACAATTCCTAATGGACGGACTATTGGTTACGAAACATTTGTGTTTGAAGTTTTAGAATATCTCTCAGATGATAGTATTCCGCCCTTTGGAAGTTTATTATTGGCAATTGCTGCTACAAATTCGGAAAGCCAACAAGCAATTGAAATGATTCATAATTTGGTAAAAAGCAAGAATATAGTAACCGCTTTTCCGCAGTCACAATCTTTTAGAACTGGTGCCAGTATTGATTTTCTGAAAATGCTTTCTAATTTACCGAATGAATATAAAGTTGGTGAAAAAAGATTGAAATTGTTTCAAACTATTTTTCATGAATGTCATAACAGAATTTCTAAAGAAAAAGCAAAAAAGTTTATTGAAGAATACAGAGAACACAGACATCATTTAGTAAGAGCGGGTGTCAAAGACCCATTTAATGAAGCTAATTTTAGAAAAGATTTCAGGACACTTGCTTTATTAAAAGTAAAATTTCCGACGCTTCAGTCTATTTTAAATGCGATGGAAAGTATTCCACATCAGGATTTGAATGACAAACTGAATGAGGAAATTTTAGAAGAAAAAAATCTATCTGATACTGTAACCAATTTTGTAGACCAGCTTATCGAGGAAGATAAAACATTTCAGGTAGGAAGTCTGATAAAACGTCTTTGGTCGGGATTAAATATTCCGCTGCATCATAATCATCCAAGCGAACAACCTTTGGGAGGAATTTCAGATCTAACAAACAAAGGAGATTTTGATAAATTGGTGATTTCAGAATTTGCTTATGACGATGATGTTTTTATGTCGCGAATTGCAAACAATGAAGCGTTGTACATACAAAGAGAAGTACCACCGGAAGCAGATAAGTTTGAGCGTATTTTATTAATAGACAGTTCGCTGAAAAATTGGGGAAATCCCAAAATTCTTTCTTTCGCCGCAGCGATTGCCATTGCCAGACATCCTAAAACAGATATTGAATGCAGGGTTTTTGTAGTTGATGATGGCTATAAAGAAATTGCTCTTGCAAATGTCAATCAGGTGATCAACGCATTGAATGAACTTAGCGGAAAACTGGATTGTGCAGTGGGATTGGATTTGTTTTTCTTAGAAAATAAAATAAGCAGTAAAAATCAGGAAGTTTTTCTTTTTTCATCCGAAGAAAGTTTAAAACTGAATCCAATGCAAAAAGCTACGAATGATTATTTTGCAGATATAAAGTACACTTTTTCAGTTGGAATGCAGGATATCAAGGTTTTTAAGAATCATAATAATGGCAAAAAAATGCTTCAACATATTATAATGCCGTTAGATGAATTGTGGGTTCGAAACAGTAAGGAAATCGAAATTAAAGATGTTGTAGAAAGTCTGGATAAGGAAAGTTTGCCATTATTGTATCCGGTAGAAAGATTTTATTATAATATTTTTCAAGACGGAAATGTTTTTTACCAATGTTTGGGGCGTACTTTATTTACGTTTCATAATGATGGTAAATTTAATAAGGCGTTAAAAAAAATAACATCAAACCCTGCTTTAGTGGGTAAAGGTGAATTTGCATTAAAGAGGAATCCTGACAATGAAAGAATTCTATTAAATTATTATTTCTATGACGGTATACATAATATTAGTTTTTTAAATCTTGAAATCAATGAGTTAAAAAGCAAGAAAATAAGAAATGAGAATCTTCCGGAAAAGAATTTATTAGTGTTTGAAGCTCATGGAATGTTTCATTTAACGGATAATATTAGTTTTTGGTTTCTTAAGGATGATTTTACCATCGCGCAAGTGAAAGGAGAAAACATAAAATTGGCATATGATGATTATTTTGAAAAAAGAACCAATTTTATTAGAGATTATAAGGCAAGCAGAACTAAATATAATACGATTAAAAGACTAGAGACTGTTGCAATAGATGAAAATGTTTTAATGATAAATGGATATTATTTCAGAGGTCTAAAATTTGAAAAAGAAAGATTAATTTTTCGACCTGATCATGCGATAGTTTTAAAAGAAAAAGTAAATCTGATTTTAAAAAATAGAGGAGAGTCTGCAATGGAAATCATAAAAATCATAAAAAATAATACTGAAAAAGATTTGAGAGAAGCAAAAGAAATTGTGGATAAGGAATTGAGTGTTGTTTTGAGTAACGTGATAAAAGAGGTTGCAGAAAAATTAAAGAAAAAAATTGAAGCGGCTGGTGCAATCTGTTATATAGAAACGGCATTTTTTGAAGCTGAAGACGGAAGCAGAATTTCAAATAAAGACGGAATCTTAGTTTTTGAAAGTAATGATACTAGTGTTAATAAATTTTATATTCCTTTTGTTCTAAATGTGCAATCTACTATGGTATCCGGACAAGAATGGACAGGTAATCAATTCTTTTTTTCAGAAGAGCATAAACAAATAAGTACAACATTAGAGAGATTTGAAGAGAATTATTTGAAACCATTCATTCAGAATATTATACATCATGGAGCTTAAGCTAAAAATAAATTCTAAAAACACATTTCCAAAAGGAGGCATTTTCATAAAAAGTGCCTCACCGGAAGTGTGGCTTCATGAAATTCAGAATATGGGTCTGACGCTTCGTAATATTAGGGTTTTTCCTGTTTCTGGCGCAAGAGCAAACGAGTTATATGGCTGTTTGCTGGTTCTTGATCAAAGTGCGGGTAAAATAACTGCTGTTGGAAAAAACAACTTTTATCAGTTGATAGAAGACAAGTTGTTTGTTCCCGAAAATACTTTGGTAGAACCTCAGATAACAAAAGAAGAATGGCATAATTTGTTTTCGGAAGAATATCATTTTTTGCATCCTGAGATTGGTTTGGTCGAACTTAAAGATCAAGTCGATTGGATAGCTTTACTTCAACAGCCAAAAGCAAAAGAAATAGAGATTAATGAACCTTCAAAAACAGTTTATCTTCCTCAGTTCATTTTGTCTTTGCGTATTGAGATTGATCCCGAAAAGATTTTGGAAAATATTGAAAACCCTACATCAGAAGAAGAATTGATTGGAAAATTGCCTTTTGATATGCAAAAAGTAATGAGAGGGAATCAGAAGGAAATGGATAAGTTCATGGCTTTTCTGGATAAAAATCCAAAATTGGCTTTACAATATGCGATTCCGCTTGATACATTAGGAACTTCGAGAGGAGATAATTACGGAAAGTTTTCTTTTGGTTCCGGTGGAAATGTTTTCCAAACTGGTTTTGCTAAAATTGGAGATTTTTTTCATAGAAAAAGTAGTGGTTCAAATCAAAGTGACGGTTTAACTATGATCTTTAGATTGATTTTTGTTTTGTTCTTTATATCCAGTATTCGCAGTTGCAGCTCTGGAAAATCGGGTTTTGGAATTCAGACTTTTTTTGTATGTGTAGTTGTCATCATTATAATAGTTTTGATTATAGCACTTTTATCAAAAGTAAAATCAAGTGAAAGTGGATCAGGTTTAGCTTCGGGAGGATCTTTTATGGTCGATTCTCAAAGATTCAGCACTTTACAAAACAAATATGAAAAACTTGCTGAAGGATTTATTGCAAAAGGTGACTATCAGAAAGCGGCGCACATTTATCTGAAATTATTAAAAAATTATCAAAAAGCTGCCGAAGTTCTTGAAAAAGGAGAATTGTATTCGGAAGCTGCGGCAATCTATTTAAAGTATTGCAAGAACAAACAAAAAGCAGCCGAATGTTACGAGAAAGGACGCGCTTATAATGAGGCAATTGAGCTTTATCAAGAACTCGAGAATGATGAAAAAGTAGGTGATTTATACTTGATTTTAAAAAATAGAAAAGAAGCAAACAAGCATTTTAGAAGAGTAATTGAAAACTATAAAGAGAATTTTCAGTATGTGAAAGCATCATTAATTTACAAAGATAAAATCGAAGATATAACCGAAGCACAAGAATTACTTATAGTGGGTTGGCGAACGAATAAAGATGCCGGCAGATGTCTTAATAATTATTTTGCCAACATCAAATCGGCAGAAGATTTATCTCTTGCGATACCAAATATTTACAAAAGCGAGGTGACCTCAGAAAATGCGATAACGTTTCTTCATTTACTAAAACATGAATTTAGCAAACATGAATCGCTTGAAGAAATCACCAAAAACATTGCTTACGAAATTGTAGCAGATAGTATTGACGAAAAACCAGATGTTGCGTCAGAATTAATACATTTTAATAAAGAGAATAAAACAATGCTTAAAGATGTAATGAAGTATAAACTTAAGATGAAAAAGAAATCGTAATTATTACTTTAAAACAAAAATAAAAGAAGCCGTTTCATTTTGAAACGGCTTCTTTATGTTATGATGTTGCCTTTGTATGCAATGCCATTCTGGTTGCAAGAATATGTTCACAAGGTCCTTTTCGCAATTGGTTTGATTTATAAAAAGAACATTCGCAATTACCCTCAATAAGTCGGTTGTCTTTGTCTAAAACGGCCAAAGTATTATATGTAAATTCTTTACTGGTTACTTTTCCTTTGATTTGCAATTTGTCATCTTTTACCGATGAAGTAATTTTTATACGATTTTCGGTAATATATTGATTTGCAATTTCTTCTTGTGGACTTGCAAAACGCAATGTTTTCATATTCAGAGGTTCCTGCGTCAATTCTCTCACGCGATACAATCCTAAATTTAAATCATAAATTACTCGTCCAGCCTGAGTATAAGCGGTCAATGAAGCCGAAACTACTGATGGATCCAGATTTAGTTTTTTAGATAAATTATCAGAAGAATCAAACCAATTTTCTTTCAAAGCATTGAAGACTTTTTCCTGAGTAAATAAATCTACAGTGCTTCTTGGTGCCATTAAATCAAAATTTCCAGCAGTACTCCAGTCATTTTTAGTCCATCCGGATAATCCCAAAGTATAAGACATATCACCTAAATCAGCGATGAAAAAGGATGGTAAACCAGAACCTAGTAAAACGACTTTAAAATTTTGGGCAATAGGAATAAGTCTTTCTAAAATAAGCAATCGGCGTCTTCCCCAAATACGAATTGTTTTAGCTTCATTTCCTTGAAAAATAGAACGATGAAAGGTAATTTCGTCATGTGATGGCTCAAATATTGCCTTGATAGGTTTGTCCGGTTCCAGTATAAATCGTAAAGCTCTTGGTCCTTTCTTTTCTTTGAAACGACGCAGATATTGGCACAAACTAAAAATATCCATTGGATGTAAATCAAGCACAGTTGCCGGTAAAGTCATAGCAGAACTTACCTGCAAAAATCCTCTTACCCACGAATCCGGTAAATCTATTTTTACCTCTTTATAAACTTGTTCGTTAGTTGTCTTGGCTTCAAAACCCGAAGGATCGATCTTAAACTCAGTTTCTTTGTAATTTCTTATTTTTTGGAATTCGTTATATAATCCTTCTGAATAATCAATATTTGTCGTACCGCATTTAAAGTCGCTAATCTCTGTAAAAATATTATAGTTACAGCTTAATTTTCCATAAGACGATTCGTCTTTGCTGAAGCATTCAAAAAAAACTTCGTCAGGATGTACTGTAATTACCGGATCTAGAACGTACCAGGCGTCTTTGTCATTTTTATATAAATAGTCAAAATAGGCGCTTTTGGCTTTGTTAAAAGGTCCCAAAATTGTTCTTTTCTCTTTTTGAACAACGCTTAATTCTTCTTTTAATTCCTGAATACGGGCACGGACATTTTCAATTTGAAAATCGGCCATATATTCGCTCAGCCAAAGCTTTTCTTGCTCTGCTGCCCATAATTTATATTCTTCTTTATCCTTTGGAAAAAAACGTAAATCAGAAATAACCACATCATGAAGTGCAGAAATAGCTTCTCTAAAGGCTATTTTTTGATTTAGTTTTCCAACAAAAAAAGTAGGTTCCCTCAACGTATCAGGAGAAAAACTCATTCCCGTACTAGTAGAAGTGTTATTTACAAAGGTGCTTCCGCTGTATTTATAATCAAATAACATAACTTAGTTTTTAAGGATTAAATGGGTGTCCAATTGCGGATAAAGTGTTTTTAAATCAGTCAAAATAGAAATGCAATTTGCCTTATCCTGAATTGTCACAGTCGCCGAAACAGCATCAATAATCTCTGTTACAAAGATGGCAGCCTCTTCGCTCTTTTTTCCTTCCTGATGTAAGAATTCAAAAATACGCTGTTTGGCAATTCTGGCTTTGTGCACGCGGGTCAATACAGAACGGAAATAGAAATCAAGCTCTTTTAACTTTGGGAGATTATCTGTAGCATACGTATTTAGATAATTCGTTACAAAAAACTGAATATTTACGCTAGGATGCTGGCTTAATTTCGTTAGATAAGTTACACCATCATCCGGATTAAAATATCGGGTAATTATTTCTTTTCCAAATTGTTCAACAGCCGGCAATACAGAATCGACAATACTAATCAGGCATTCTAAATCCCAATCGGTTTCATCAAATTCAGTTTTGAAAAAATGAAAAGCAAATGCCCTTGTATCGTCCCAGGTAGTATCTAATATTGCTAATGAATTATTTCTTTCTGTTCGAATTCGTTCTTTTTTATCCATAAAATAATTCCAGCACCATTGTCTGATAGCTAGGATTTCATGGTTTCCTAAAGAGATAATCTGACGAATTGTAAAATCATCTTTGCGGGCATATTTTTTCAAGATCTCGTAACCGGTCAATTGACTTTCTCTGTAATTAGCATGAATCAATTTGATAACGTCCCGAGGATTTAATGCGGTATTCCAATGACTTTCGTTTTCTTCAAGAATATATTTTTTGAATGCCAAATGTGCTCCTTCAAATTTCTCTTTTCGAATCATAGCGTAAACTGCATCAGGAAGCGCAATATCAATTATAGATGATTGTGATTTCCCCAATTTAGTAATAAGCTCCAGAACGGCTTCCAGAACATCTTGATACTGATTGTGAAATAAATCTAACAAAAAGGTATTATTTTCTAATAGATAATCCTGCTGATAATTATTTAAAAGCTGAATACCATTTTTCCTGATTTCGACATTATCCTCTTCTAAAAAGAGTGTAATTAGCGAAAATGGAATTTCTTTAGAATCTACTTTTTCAGATTTCAGAATTAAAATACTACTGGCAAGTAAATTATTAGTTTTTAAATCAGAAGAAATTAAACGTGCCACAATATCCCAGCTTAATTGTTCCAGTTGCGAAGTAGCTATTTTTTTAAGCCTTTCGATGGCAAGAGTTGCGAGATTATTGTTTGCTGCAGATTCTTCGAATGTAAGAAGTTCAACGATTACTTTTCCGGTAATTACTTTGGTTTTATCTTCTGTAAATGTAAAGTTTTCTAATGTGTTTGTTATCCAGTTTTTTAAATCTGGAATTTCGTTAAAAATTAATTTTACAACACATTCAATATCATTCAGAAATAATGCTTTGTTTGCTTCAATGTGGTTTTTAGACCAATTTCTGGCAACTTCGGTTTTAGAATTTAATGCATCTGCAATAAAACCAACCTGAGTAGAAAGCGTATCATTTTTTAAGACAATTGTTTCAAATCCTAAATTGTTTGGGATCGTAAAATTGCTGTTCAATAAATTTAATATACTTGCTTCATCAAAACGATTGATTAAAGTATTGTAGTCGTTTCTTGCTTTTAAATTTTGATAGGCAAAGTTATGAATCAGATTCATTTGCGCTTCCATTATAAGCTGAATATAAGCTTCAGGAAAAGCGTCCCAATGTTCAGGAAACAATTCAAAACGAGTTGTGGGAATTTCCACGATTGGTTTTGGTTCTTCAGGAACGATCAGACTTTGAGGTTTTTTCTCTGTTTCTTTTTTACCAAAAAAAGTTGAAAATGCTTTTTTAGCTACATCCAATATGGACCCGGAACTCTCAGATGATGAGTTGTTTGCGTTTTTTTCCTGGCTGGTTACTTTTTCACTTATTTTAGTTACCTGATTTGGATCGTAATAATAGTTTTTGCTCGAGAAAACTTCCTGATTTAAAATGAATTTCATTTTTGAAGTTAAAATTCGTTTTTTATCATTCCCAAATAAGATGGTTGATAATAATGCCAAATTAGAACACTCCGGATAATCCACAACGGTATAATAATATTTTTTATCATTATAATTGTATTGTCCGTAGGTGTTTATTGGTGATTTATCGGCTTTGCTATAATCATTCTCTGTATATTTTGATAAAATTGAGACAGCAAATCTGAGATATCTTTTTGAATCTGTTTCAGCATCCATTTCTTTCAAAAAGCGAAGACTGTTTTTCTGGAAGTAAAGTTTCGTTAAATTCGAGAAAGCGATTCTGGTATCTTCTCTGCGAAGTTGTTCTCCCAATGAAGGAGTTCTTGTAAACATTGGATTTTCATTCTCAAATCGATACGCAAGAACAGCGATAACATCAGCATCGTTTCTTATATGAGCCAGTTTGTAAATGGCTCTAATGTGCTTAAAGAATGGAGGTCTGAAAGGAACTGCTTCCATTAAGAAAAGCACGATTTCATGTAGTTTATTCTCGAATTTTGCAACTAAATATAAAGCTGTCAGATAATTGATAGAATTGTTCTCTAGCTCTTTCTTTAGATAAATCACCAGTGAATCGAAATCTTTTTTATCGATATAATATCTTGCTTCCTGAGGAATTGTCTCAAGAATTGTTGAAATATGTTTTTGTAATTCTGTTTCTTTTAAGATTCCTAATAAACCTTCATGCGCCAGATTTCGGATATATTCTTTTTGTTTGCCTTGTAAAGCATAGGATTTAAAAACATCTTCTGCTGTAGCGGATTTAAGTTTTATCAAAGCCCAAATTGCAGAGTAGGTTTGCAAGTCGTCTCCTTTTGATACTAATTTAATAATATAAGGAATGGCTTCCTGAATGTCCAATAATCCCGCTTTCCAGATGACACGACTAGTTTTCCAATGTGTTTTAAAGGTTTGCTTACCTAATACAGCATCTTCCAGACGCTGAAGAATAACGCCGTTTATAGAATCAGGTTCTACGCTTTCTAATGAAGGAAGATCTATTAATGTTTCTATTTCTGAAGCGTATCCTTTAACTTTTTTCTCATTTTCAAGTTTGTCAAAAATGATTTGTGCTTTTTCAGCCGAAACATATTCAGGTGTTTTGGTTCCGTCTTTCAAAACACTTCCTCTTCGTCCATATCTAAAATTTACCACATAATTTGTAGCATCGATAGCACAAAGGTCGATTTCGTATACTTTATCTGAATTCCCTTCTTTATAGAAAAGTTTAATCTGTTTAATTAATTTCATAATTGAAAAAGGGGATTAATTAAAAAATATTCCACCAGTTTTCCGGCTTATTTTCCGTTAGTACTTCTTTTATTTCGGCAACAACAGGAATAGGAATTTCAGTCACTTTTTCAGGAATACTTGTTTTTTCTATATGCGGTAAACCGTGTTTATTTATAATGGTCTTCAATTTCTCCTTCAATACAATGCCTTTTTCAGGATTCACCATAAAGACATAATTGATGTAACCTTCTACGGCATTGATTAAGTGAATAGCTTTTCCCCATTGCTGGTCTTTCCATCCATTTTTTTCAATATTATGCAATACTGCGCGAAATTTTCGTAATTGAATCCTATCGATATTTAGTTTGGTATTTACAACAACTCCGGTAACCTTTTGCTGCATTCCTTTTCGCATAACGTGCACTTTGTCAGGATGAATTACAAAACCTTCTGATTCAATTATTTTTTTGGTAAAGAATAATAATTTGGAAACATTTTGAGCATTTTCTTCCGTAGTAGAAAAACTCATATCGTCTGCATAACGCGTATAGCTAAAATTTAATTTCTTGGCTAAACCGTTGATTTTTTTATCCATTTTATAAACAAGCATATTGCTTATGGCAGGACTTGCGGGAGAACCCTGAGGTAATTTGCGTTCGCCGGATTGTACATAATAAGTAACTCCGTCTAATGTAGTTTCATTGATTTCAGAATAGGTACATAACAACCCTAAAATTGTAGCAAGCTCTTCAGAATAGCCTATTTTATGAAATAATCCTTTTACTCTTTTATAGGTTACAGTTGGAAAAAAATCTTTTAAATCGATGTTAACCACAATGTCTTTGTTAACGTGCGGTTTGGCATTGGTTACAATAGAACGTTCTTTTATAAAACCATGCGCTTCATCTGTAAAGGGTATTTTATGAAGTATATTTTCTAAAATCCAGTTTTGGATTTCTTTTAATTTTGGTTTTGGAGCCGATATTTTGCGTTTACCGCCTGATTTTTTTTCAAGCTCAAAAGTATGGTAATGGTTAATTTTAGATACTTTTCTGTTGTAAGCAAGATATTGTAATGCTTTCAAATCTATCTGCATGCTTTTTGCCAATGCTAATGCATCTTCGAAAACGGGCAAATTATATTTTTTTAAAATATCAGAATTGGTTTCTTTAATATTTAAACCTCTTGAAACGGATTCACCCAAATATAGAATTTGCTGCTCTTGCAGTAATTTCCAGTTTTCGGCTTTTTCAAGTCGTTTTTTCTCTTGGTTTAACTTGGTTTCAGCTCTTTTTTCTTTAGCAAGTTTCATTCGTGCTTTACGCATTTCAAGAACCATTGCTTCTCTATTGGTAAACTTTCTGTCTTTCGCCAGAAGTTCATTTAATTCCTTCTCAATCCTTACTTCTTGATTAATTAGAATTTCAGATAGAGTAGGTTCAGATCCTGATTGCCAAAATCCTAAACGTTGCATTTCTTCTAATATGTAGCTATCCTTTGAGGTAGCTTTTATTCTATCATAAATTTGTTGTTTACTAAGCTGTTCAGACATATTACAATCGCTATTTTACATTAAAAAGCCCTATTGAAGCAATAGGGCTTAAAGTTTAAAACCTTCGTATTTTCTAAGGACTATGTCTATCAACTCCCGAGAAAGGGTACTATACGTACAGTTAATCTCGAGGAGGTGGAACCGAAACTGTACGTATAGTACCCTTTCTCATCCATAAGATAGAAGTAGTGCTGAATGTTAAATAATTTTACATCGATGACGAAACATCATCATTTTCTTTATACAAGAAAAGCAAGGTATTTCTTAAACTCAAAACAAACATACTAAAAAACTTTTGATTCCATACTACCAAAATGAAAAATAGATTACTCTTTTTTAGCATTTTTTCTAAGTTCATTAATCACGCAAAATAATGTTTTGCACTCATGATAAATAAAGCTTCTGAATGGGTGAAAATAAAAAACGGCTGTCTTGTGAGACAGCCGTTTTCGTTTGGTTATATTATTTTGATTATGAATTCTGACCATATATTTTAGCGTAAAGATCTTTGTAAATCTCTTTAATAATTTTACGCTTTAATTTTAATGTTGGAGTCAATTGTCCGCCATCGATAGA
>Ga0247810_10001042_pt1 | contig 19516 bp, 21 predicted proteins | sample UWRJL119311C1_FD_179918 | JGI IMG/M metagenome (GOLD analysis project Ga0247810, IMG submission 179918) | Plant litter microbial communities from Arlington Agricultural Research Station in Wisconsin, United States - UWRJ-L119-311C-1 | ecosystem: Environmental > Terrestrial > Plant litter >... | reverse complement strand
TCCGCGAAGCGGAAGACCGCTTTCGGATCCGACAGCAGAACCGACGTGTCGAGCACGTAGGTGCGCTCGGCCGTGGAGAGGCTCGAGTCTGCTGAGGTGGCGGCGTTCTGTCGGGGGCTAGCGTTGTGGGCCACGTGCACTCCATCCCCGAGCGCTCTGCGCTCGGCTCCAGTTATGCGATGACGGCCGACGTGCGTATCGAGGACGAACTTACGTGGCCGTCTCGACCGGGTGCCATACCCGATGGAATCGACGCTAAAGGTGCGAGTGCCGCTGGCGCGAGTCGACACGCCAGCGGAATGTGTCCTGCAGATTAACGTTCGCTGTGCGAGCCGTTCAGACGTTGATCGCAGACCCGAAGCTGGTGAAGGCGCCGCGGAGCATGTCGAAGGTCTCCTCCTCGGTGCTCACGTGCGCGCTCACCCGGATCGAGCCGTCGCGACGGGTGACGGTGACGCCGTGGTTGAACAGCGAGGCCTCGAGAACGGTGAGCTGGTCGCTGGCCGGGGTGAGCACCACGATGCCGGCGCGCTCGGTCTCGGCACGCGAGGAGCTCACCGGGATGCCGAACTCGTCGGCGAGGTCGATCACGCGCGTCGTCTTCTCGATGAGCGCCGAGCGGATGGCCGGAACCCCGACCTGCTCGATCTCCTCCAGGGCCGCCGCGAACCGCGCCTGCGCCAGCGGGTCGGGGTTGCTCACGCTGAAGGCGCGGGCGCTCGCGCTCGGCGGGAACACCTCCTCGCCGGGGGCGAGGTCGACGGGGTCCTGCCCCGGGTCGATCCCGGTGACGCCGGAGAACACGGGCGTGAGCTGCTCGACCGCGCGGTCGCTCAGCGCCATGAAGCCGGTCCCCCAGCCCGCGCGCACCCACTTGCGCCCGGTGGAGACGACGACATCCGCTGCCCCGTAGGGGGCGTCGACCACGCCGAAGCCCTGGGCGGCGTCGACGATGAGCAGCCGGTCTCCGATGACCTGGCGGATGCCCTCGATGTCGGCGAGGTAGCCGGTGCGGTAGTCGACGAGGCTCACGACCACCGCGGTGACGGACGGTGAGAGCTGGTCGATGAGGTCGCCGGGGGTGACGCGCCCGTGCTCGGTCTCGAGCCAGACGGGCACGAGCACGCCCAGCGACTGCGCCGCCCGCACGGCCGCGTAAGTCACGCTCGGGTACTCGTGCCTGGCCAGCGCGAGGGAGCCCGTGATGCCGAACATCGTGTGCATGATCCCCTGGCTGGTGTTCGTCTGGAACGCCACCTGGTCGGGTCGGAATCCGGTGAGAGCGGATACGGCTTCGCGCACGCGGGCGTCCTGCTCGCCGAGCGTCGCCACCGTGCCGAAGCGCGCGTGCTCGAGCACCCGCGACTGGGCGTTCTGCTCCTCGATCACGGCCCGGCCGATCGGGCCGACGCTCGCGAAGTCGAGGTAGCCGGGCTCCTCGTCGAAGCGGGCACTGAAGTCGTCGATGTTCATCAGGAACCGAACCTTCGCTGCCGTTTGGCGTAGTCGCGCAGAGCGCGGAGGAAGTCGACCTCGCGCAGGTCGGGGCCGAGCGCCTCCACGAAGTAGAATTCGCTGTGGGCGCTCTGCCAGAGCATGAAGTCGCTGAGGCGCTGCTCGCCCGAGGTGCGGATCACCAGGTCGGGGTCGGGCTGGCCCTGCGTGTAGAGGTGTTCGGCGATGAGCTCCGGTGTCAGGAGTCCCGCGAGGTCGTCGAGCGTGCCGCCCTGGGAGTTGTGCTCCGTCACGATGCTGCGCACGGCATCCGCTATCTCTCGGCGACCGCCGTAGCCGACCGCGAGGTTGATGTGCAGGCCGGTGTTGTTCGCGGTCTTCACCTCGGCGTTGTGCATGGCGTCGATCAGCGACTGGGGAAGGCCCTCGCTGGTGCCCACCTGCTGCACCCGCCAGTCGGCAGTGGCCGCGAGGTCTTCCGAGAGCTCGGCGATGATGTCGAAGAGCTGATCGAGCTCCTCGTTGTCGCGGTTGACCAGGTTGTCGCCGGAGAGCAGGTAGAGCGTCACCACGGAGATGTCGAGCTGGTCGCACCAGGAGAGGAATTCGTGGATCTTGAGGGCGCCGGCGCTGTGACCGTGCGCCGCGGTCTCGAGGCCGCGCTGCCTCGCCCAGCGGCGGTTGCCGTCGAAGATCATGGCGACGTGCCTGGGCATGGTGGCGGAGGGGAGCCTGCGGCGGAGACGCGCCTGGTAGAGGCCGTAGAGAAAGCCTCGACCGAGGGGTACTTGCCTGTCTTTCACTTCGCCTACGCTAGCTCACTCGCGGCCGGGACTCGGCGAGAATGGCTCGGAAGATAGGATTCACCCATGAGTGAAGACACCCCGAGAAGCCAGGTGGAGAACGAACCGGGAGCGGATCTCCCCAACGTTCCGCTCCTCGAGGATGCGATCGAATTCGACAGACTCGACGCGAAGCCCACCTGGCGGGGCTGGATCCACGCCGGCACCTTCCCGCTCGCCATCGTGCTCGGCGTCATCCTCATCGTGGCCGCCGACGGCGCGGCGGCGAAGATCAGCTCGAGCGTCTTCGTCGCGTCGTCGCTGCTGCTCTTCGGCAACTCGGCGCTCTACCACCGCATCGACTGGAAGCCCCGCACCAAGGCGGTCTTCAAGCGCATCGACCACGCGAACATCTTCCTGCTGATCGCGGGCTCCTACACGCCGATCACGGTGCTCGCGCTGCCCGAGGGCAAGTCGGGCCTGCTGCTCTGGCTGGTCTGGGGCGGAGCCGGGCTCGGCATCCTGTTCCGCGTGTTCTGGATCGGCGCCCCGCGCTGGCTCTACGTGCCGCTGTACCTGCTGCTCGGCTACGCCTCGCTGATCTTCATCGTCGACTTCTTCCAGGCGAACGCCGCCATGATGACGCTGATCCTCGTGGGCGGGCTGTTCTACACGGTGGGCGCGGTGATCTACGGACTGAAGAAGCCGAACCCCTTCCCCGGGAAATTCGGCTTCCACGAGATCTTCCACACGCTGACACTGCTGGCGTTCCTCTGCCACTGGACCGGCATCTTCCTCGTGGCGACGAACCCGCCGGTGCTGTAGCGGGACGTCGGGTTAGAGGCGCTGCGTGTCGTCGCGCTCCGGGAGCTGCGCAGTGCGCCGACGGCGGTCGCGCAGGTACATGACCACGACGATCGCGGCGACGACGATCGCGCCGACGACGAGGAGGATCCGGAATGCGTCCATGCCCCCAGTCTCGCGGGGATGCGTGCGAAAGGCCAGCGAGGATCAGGCGGGCAGGCGCGGCACCGCGTCGACCAGGCGCCGCGTGTAGTCCTCGCGCGGGGCGCTGAGCAGGGCCCGGGTGGCGGAGGCCTCGACCACGCGGCCGGCGCGCAGCACCACCGTGTCGTCGCAGAGTGCCGCGACCGCGCTGAGGTCGTGCGAGACCATCACGAGGGCGAGGCCGTTCTCCGCACGCAGCCGTGCGAGCAGGTCGATCACCTGGATGCGGGTGGAGACGTCGAGGGCGCTCACCGGCTCGTCCGCGAGCAGCAGCCGCGGGTGGCAGACGGTGGCGCGCGCGATGGCTATGCGCTGCCGCTGGCCGCCGGAGAACTCGTGCGGGTAGCGGTCGAGCGCGTCCGCGGCCAGCCCCACCGATTCCAGCGACGCGACCACACGCTCCCGGGCGGCGGCGCCCCGCGCGAGGCCGAGCGACCGCAGCGGCTCGGCGACGATGCGTTCCACCCGCTGCCGGGGGTCGAGCGAGGAGTACGGGTCTTGGAACACCGTCTGCACCGACGCCCGGAAGCGCCGCATCAGGGCGCCGTCACCGGTTTGCAGCGGCGCGCCGTCGAAGAGCACGGTGCCGGCGCTGGGACGCGCGAGCCCGAGCATCAGTGAGAGCAGGGTGGTCTTGCCGGAGCCGGACTCCCCCACCAGCCCGAGGCTGCCGCCCGAGTGCACGGCGAGCGACACGTCGTCGACGGCCAGGGCGCCGCGGCGGTAGCGGAAGCCCGCACCGCGCAGTTCGAGAATGGGCGGCGTGGTCATGGGCCCTCCAGCATCGAGTCGAGGGAGCGGGCGCTGGCGACGAGCGCCGCGGTGTACGGATGCTGCGGGTCGCTGAGAACTGCGGCGATCGGTCCGCGCTCCACGGCGACACCCTCGCGCATCACGATCGCGTCGCTGGTCATCGACGCCACGACGGCGAGATCGTGGCTGATGAAGAGCAGCGCCATCCCGCGCTCGGACACGAGCCGGTCGAGCAGAGCGAGGATCTCGGCCTGCACGGTCACGTCGAGTGCCGTCGTCGGCTCGTCGGCGATGAGCAGCTTGGGGCGGCTGGCCAGGGCGATCGCGATCGCCACGCGCTGCCGCTGCCCGCCCGAGAGCTCGTGCGGGTAGGCAGCGGCGATCCGCTCGTCCGTCAGGCTCACCTCGACCAGCGCCTCGGTGACGGCGGCGGCGAGAGCGGCGCCGCGGAGCGCGCGGTGCCGGGCGATCGGCTCGCGGATCTGCCTGCCCACGCGCATGAGCGGGTCGAGCGCGGTGAGCGGCTCCTGGAAGACGATCGACGCCGCGCGCCCCCGCAGGGCGACCAGCCGGCGCTCGGGCGCCCCGACGACCTGCACGTCGTCGAGCACGATGCTCCCGGACGCGGTGAGGGCGGGGGCGAGCAGCCCGGTGATCGCGAGCGAGGTGAGGGACTTGCCCGACCCGGACTCCCCGATCAGCCCGAGGCGGGCGCCGGGCTCGATGCCCAGGGTGAGGTCGTCGACGAGGGCGCGGCCGTCGGGGCCGCGCACGGTGAGGGAGTCGATCGCGAGAAGGGTCATCGCCGCCTCCGGTCGGGTCGTGCCGAGGAGCGGCCACGGCTCCTCCGTGCCGGGTCGGCCACGTCGCGCAGCCCGTCGGCGATGAAGTTGACGCCGAGCACGAGCATGATCAGGGCGATGCCCGGGGCGATCGCGCCCACGGGCGCGGTGATCACCGTGCCCTGCGCCTCCTGCAGCAGGCGTCCCCAGGAGGCGTTGGGCGGCGGGGCGCCGAGGCCGAGGTACGACAGGCTGGCCTCGGCGAGCACGGCCACGCCGAACTGCAGCGCGAGCGCCACGCCCAGGGTGGGCCAGATGTTCGGCAGCACGTGCTGGGCGACGATACCCGGCCAGCGGGTGCCCGAGGTGCGCGCGGCGGTCACGTACTGCTCGCCGAGCACGCGCCGGCTGACGATGCGGGTGAGCCGGGCGATGACCGCCGACATCGCGAGTCCGATGGCGAGCATCACCGACACCAGCGAGGCGCCCTGCGCGGCCACGATCAGCATGGCGAGCAGCAGTACCGGGAACGCGATGACCACGTCGAGCGCCGCGGAGATCGTGTCGTCGATCCACGACGCCGCGAAGGCCGCGACCAGGCCGACGACGACGCCGATCACCGCGCCGATCAGCACCGAGCCGAGTCCGACGGTGAGGGCGATCCGCGCGCCGATCATCAGCTGGGTCGCGAGGTCGCGGCCGAGCTTGTCGGTGCCGAGCAGGTGGGTCCCGCTCGGTCCCTCGAGCCGGGTCCCGGTGGTGTCGGACGGCGGGTACGGCAGCCAGAACAGCGAGACCAGGGCGATGACGGCGATCACCCCGACCAGCACGAGCCCGACGACCAGGGTCCAGGAACGGCGACGGCTGCGGGACGCACGCATCGCCGTGTCGACGACCGCGGTCACCGGTTGCCCGAGATGCTCAGCCGCAGACGCGGGTCGACGAGGCGCTGCGAGACATCCGCTACAAAACCGATGACGAGGACGACCAGGGTGCTCACCAGAAGGACCCCCTGGATGTTCGGATAGTCGTGCTGCTCGATCGCGCGCAGCAGCATGCTGCCGAGTCCGGGCAGCCCGAAGACGCTCTCGACGACGACCGCGCCGAGGAAGGTGGTGGCCAGCTCGATGCCGAGGATCGAGATCACCGGCACGGCGCCGTTGCGCAGGCCGTGCCGCCAGAGCGCCTCCACGTAGCCGGAGCCCTGCGCCCTGGCCGAGCGGATGTAGTCGCTGCCGATCACATCGAGCGTCGCCGATCGCACGTACCGGGTGAGCGACGCGCTCATCACGATGGCGACGGTGATCACCGGCAGGGTCAGCGAGGTGAGGGCGGCGACCGGGTCGGCCCAGTCGTCGCGCGGGAAGCCGCTGGAGGGGAACAGGCGCAGGTTCACCGCGAAGACGCTCACGAGCAGGATGCCGACCCAGAACACCGGGACGGCGACCCCGAGCTGGGAGAGGCCGGAGAGCAGGATGCCGTACCAGCGGTCGGCACGGCGGGCGGCGACGAAGCCGGCCACCAGCGAGATCGCCACCGCGAGCACGAAGGCGAGCAGGGTGAGCGGCACGGTCACCACGAGGCGCGAGGCGATCTCCGGCCACACCGGGAGCGAGCTGATGAACGACTCGCCGAGGTCGAATCGGGCGAGGTCGCCGAACCAGTCGGCGAACTGCGCGAGGAGGGGCTGGTCGGCGCCCACCTGGGCCTGCGCCGCCGCGATCTGCTCGGGGGTCGCGCTCGCCGAGAGGAGAGCGTTCGCGGGGTCGCCGGGCAGCAGCCGGAGCAGCACGAAGATGGCCACCATGGCGAACAGGAGCGAGACCACGAGGAACGCGGATCGACGCAGCAGATAGACAGTCATGCGACACCAAGGCTAACCCTCCGAACGCGTGCGGGACGCGTGCGGAGGGTCGCCGGACGGGTACTACTCCGCGACGATGTCGTAGACGTAGAACTGCGAGTTGAGGCCGTTCACCGGGTAGCCGGAGACGGAGCTCGAGGACACCACGATCTGCGGGTAGAGGTAGAGCCAGACGCTTGCGGCGTCCGCGGCGATCTGCTCGTTCACCTGCTTGAGCTTGGCGGTCTGCTCGTCGGTGGTGGTCGCGGCCTCGGCCTCGGCTACCCAGGTGGTGACCTCGGGGTTGTTGTAGCCCCAGTAGAAGTCGGGGTTGCCGTACCAGACCACGTCGCGGTCGTTGACGTGCTCCTGCAGGGTGGCGGTGAAGTCCTTGGCCTTGAACACCTTCGTGTACCACTCGTCGGAGCTGATCGTGTTGATGGTCACGGTCACGCCGATCTTGGCGAGCTCGCTCTTGACGAACTCGGCGACCGCGGGGTGCGGGTCGTAGCTCGGGGTGTCGAGGGTGAACTCGAAGCCGTCGGGCTGCCCGCCCGAGGCGAGCAGCTGCTTCGCGAGGTCGAGGTCGTAGGGGTTGGTCTGGGTGAGGTCCTCGTACCAGGGGTCGCTCGGCGGGACCATGGATCCGATGAGCGTTCCGTAGTCGCCCCAGATGGAGTTCAGCAGCTTCTTCGTGTCGATCGCCGAGTAGAGCGCCTTGCGGATGTCGACATTGTCGAAGGGGGCCACCCGGTCGTTGAAGACCAGGATCTCCTTGGTGGTGGACTCGCCGTCGCTGACCGTGAAGTCCGCGTTGTCGGTGAACTGGGCGAGGGCGTCCGGGCTCTGCACGCTGGTGACGATGTCGACCTGGCCGGTGAGCAGCGCGTTGCTGAGCGCGGTGGCGTCGGTGAAGTAGTTGAAGACCACCTCGTCGTTGCTGGGGGCGTCGCCCCAGTAGCCGTCGAAGGCCTCGAGGCTGAGCGAGCTGCCGCGCTTCCAGTCGCCGAGCGTGTACGGGCCGGTGCCGTCCTCGCTCGTGGTGATGTCGCCTGCCCCGCCGCCGACGATCCAGATGTAGCTGAGGTTGTAGATGAACGAGATGGAGCGCTCGGCGAGGGTGACCACCACGGTGGCGTCGTCGGGCGTCTCGATCGAGGAGACCACGCCGAAGCTGCTCTTGCGCGCGCTCTGCGAGTCCTCGGCCAGCACGGCCTCGATGCTCGACTTCACGTCGGCGGAGGTGAGCTCCGTGCCGGAGTGGAAGGTCACGCCGTCCTGCAGCGTGAAGGTGTAGGTGAGGCCGTCCTCGCTCACCGTGTTGCTCTCGGCGAGCAGCGGCTCGACAGCTCCGTCGTCGGTGAGGCGGAACAGGCCCTCGTAGACGTTGCCGTTGAAGGCCTCGGTGACGCCCTGGCCGCCTCCGCCGTAGTTGCTCAGGTTCTGCGGCTCGTAGAGCGAGCCGATCTCGATGGCGGCGTCGGACGACGATCCGCCCGAGCCTGCCGTGGCGCAGCCGGCGAGCGAGAGGGTCGCGGCCAGTGAGAGCGCGACGAACGCGATCGGTTTCTTCATGATTCTCCTGCTGTGGATGGTGACGGGTCTAGTTTGCGAGCGCGGCGTAGATGTCGAAGCCGCCGGTGAAGAGCACCTGGCGCTCCCCGGCCTCGACCGGGCCCGCGAAGCGGTTCTGCGCCGGGGGCAGCGGGCAGTTGTACTGCACCGAGAAGCCGCACGGCGGAACGAAGGCGCGGTTGAAGTCGAGGGTGACCCGACCCGGGTCGCCGTTGCCGGCGCCGTCCGCGCGCTGCACGAACAGGAAGCGGCCCGAGGAGTAGGTGGCGGTCTCGTCGGTGGCGCGGTTGGTCGCGTCGCCGAAGACCAGCAGCAGGGTGCCGTCGTCGTCGAAGGCGCTCAGCGTGTAGTCGACTCCGTCGCGCGAGAAGCGGATGTCGCCGGGCACTACGAGCTCGCGGCTGCCGCCGTTGTCGCGGATGTGCTCGAAGGGCACCGTGCGGTCGCCGGCCACGGGCGTGAACTCTGCGTCGATCACCCAGTCGGGGTCGTAGTCGAACGCCGAGACGGTGTCGAAGGCGGCGATGGCGGGCGAGGCGGCGTCCCAGAAGCGCAGGCCCTCCTCCGGCTCGCCGGTGTCGAGGTTGGCCCGCTTCAGCTCGGTGACGGTGACCGTCGGAGGCAGCGCGTCGAGCGCGGCCAGGGCGTCGGCGGAGCTGACGCCGGCCGGGAGCCAGCGGGTCTCGACGAGCGCGAGATTGCCGGTGGCGGATGCGACGGCACTGAGCCGCGAGGCACGCCAGGACGCGTACTCTGCGGGCGCATCCGCTCGTGAGAGGGCAGGGGAGGAATGGGTCATGATCTGCTCATTTTCGTGTCACGCGCGCGAAACAGCCAATCGTGTGTCGCCGCATTGCAGATCAAGACCGCGGGCCGCCGATTTATTCCGCGGGTGTCGGTTATTCCGTGCCGCGCGGCGTCGTCGGCGGGACGTCGCCGCCCGTGCCGCCGGAGACCGCGTCCTCCGCCGCCGCCTCGGCCTCGAGCTTCTGGCGGATCTCCTGCGTGTACCGGGTGCGGCGAACGCGACGGTTCATGTCGACGAGGAGGAAGACGGTGGCGAGGGCCACGAGGAAGGTGATGACGAAGCCGATCACGCCGGGCGTGATGAGGTCTTCGTCGCCGGTGTACGCGCCGAAGGTGGGCGACGGGCTCGGCGTGACCTCGGTCACCCACACCCCCGCGGAGAGGAGGGCGTCGGTCAGGAAGGTCATGATTGGTCCTCATCGGTGATTCCGGCGAACAGGTCGGACTCGGGAAGGTCGGTCGCGACCAGGGAACTGGCGAGCTCGAAGTCCTCGGTGGGCCAGGCGGCCCGCTGGATCTCGTTCGGCCAGAAGAAGAAGGGGCTGTCTGGCGGCACCTGGCTGGAGTGGGCGCGGAGCGCCACGTCGCGCACGTCGAAGAACTCCGAGGCGGGAATGCGCGTGGTCACGGTCGGGCTGACGCGGTCGCCCATCCAGCCGCGCATCTCCTCGAGGGCCGGGAGAAGCGGATGCTGCGGCTCCGCCGCGAGTATCGCCTCGTAGACGGCGCTGAAGCGCTCGGGGGTGATGATGCGGTCGTAGTAGACCTTCTGCACCTGCCATGCGTCGCCCCACTCGGGCAGCACTGCGGGGTCGGCGGCGGCGGCCAGCGCCCACATCGTGACGGCATGGGTGCGGATGTGGTCGGGGTGCGGGTAGCCGCCGTTCTCGTCGTAGGTGACGACCACCTGCGGGCGGAACTCGCGGATCACCTTCACCAGCGGCACTCCGGAGATCTCGAGCGGGATCATCGCGAAGCTCTGCGGATGCAGCGCCTCGCCGTTCTCGGGCAGGCCCGAGTCCATGTAGCCGAGCCAGCGGTGCTCGATGCCCATCGCCTCCCGGGCGCGGGCCATCTCGATGCGGCGCAGGCCGCCCATGTCGCGGTCGGCCATAGCGGATGAGACGAGCGCGTCGTTCTGGATGTCGCCCCGCTCGCCGCCTGTGCAGCTGACGACCATCACCTCGGCGCCGAGCGACCGGTAGTACGCGTAGGTCGCAGCACCCTTGCTCGACTCGTCGTCGGGATGGGCGTGAACCGCAAGCAATCGCAGTGTCACCGAACTCCTCGCCGTGATCGAATACCCTTGAAGGAAGAGAACCTTCACGTCAAGACTAACCGCAGCGCTCAGGAGTTTCAGTGTCCACCACAGAGCAGGGCCACGCGCCCTCGGCGGACGCCGACCTCGATGCGCGGTACGGCCGCTCCCCCGGCGGCGCGAAACGTCGCAGGCGCCTGATCTGGGCGGCCGCCGCCGCGTTCGCCGTGGTGCTCGTGGCCTGGGTGGTGTGGGGCAGCGGGATCGCGGACTCCTCCAAGGTCGACCCGGTCGACGCCGGTTACGAGATCGTCGACGACACCCTCGTGCAGGTGCGCTACGAACTGAGCCTCGATCCCGGACAGACGGCGAGCTGTGCGGCGCAGGCCCTCAACTCCACCTTCAGCATCATCGGGTGGAATATCGTCGATATTCCGGCGTCCGATCGGCGCACCCGCACCCTCGGTGTCGACGTCCGCACGACGGAGCGCCCTGTCACCGGGTTGATATACCGCTGCTGGCTCACCTAGTCTTGAGCGATTCGCCCACAAGACCGGTCTCTGCGACCGGTCTTTCATCTGTTAGGAGAGCATTGTGGCTAACGACATCTCAGTCACCTGGTTGACCCAGGAGGCGTTTGACCGCCGCACTGCGGAACTCGAGCAGCTCTCGGGTGAGGGCCGCCTCGAGATCGCGAAGAAGATCGAGATCGCGCGCGAGGAGGGAGACCTCAAGGAGAACGGCGGCTACCACGCCGCGAAGGAGGAGCAGGGCAAGATCGAGGCCCGCATCCGCGTTCTCACCGAACTCCTGCGCCACGCCACCGTCGGCGAGGCACCCGCGAGCACGGGCGTGGTGCAGCCCGGAACGGTGATCACCGCGAACATCCTCGGCGACAAGAGCGTCTTCCTGCTGGGCAGCCGCGAGATCGTCGGCGACGCCGACCTCGACGTCTACAGCGAGGGCAGCCCGCTCGGCATCGCGATCATGGGCATGAAGGTCGGCGAGTCGACGAGCTACACCGCCCCCAACGGCAAGTCGATCTCCGTGGAGATCACCGCCGTGGAGACGTACGTCGCGTAGTTAGAAGTCGCCGCGCTAGAAGTCGACTCGGGGCTCGTAGCCCTCGTCGCGCAGATGCGCCAGGATGTCCTGCGCGTGCTCCGGGCCGCGGGTCTCGATGTGCAGCTCCAGCTCGACCTGGCTGATCTGCAGACCGTCGTTGTGGCGGGTGTGCAGCACCTCCACGACGTTCGCGTTCGCCTCGGCCACCAGGGCCGCGATGCGCGCCAACTGCCCGGGACGGTCGGGGAGCGGGATGCGCAGCTTGAGGTAGCGCGCCGACGCGGCGAGGCCGTGGCTGATCACGCGCTCCATCATCATCGGGTCGATGTTGCCGCCGCTGAGGATCACCACGGTGCGGCCGGCGGCCTTCACCTGCCCGGAGAGGATCGCGGCGACGCCCACGGCGCCCGCCGGCTCCACAACGAGCTTCGCGCGCTCGAGCAGCAGCAGCATCGCCCGCGCGATGAGGTTGTCGTCGACGGTGATCACCTCGTCGACGTACTGGCTGATCATCGCGAAGTTGAGCACCCCGGGGCGCGCCACGTTGATACCGTCGGCGATGGTGGGCAGCGTCTTGATCTCGGTGATGTAGCCGTTCTGCAGCGAGAGCGGGTAGGGCGCGGCATTGGACGCCTGCACCCCGATGACGCGCACGGTGCGTCCCTCGAGAGCGGCACGCTGCTTGACCACACTGGCGACGCCGGAGCTGAGTCCGCCGCCACCGATCGGGATGATGAAGGTGTCCACATCCGCTACCTGGTCGAGGATCTCGAGGCCCAGCGTTCCCTGTCCGGTCACCACGTCGATGTGGTCGAAGGGCGGGATGAGCACCGCGCCGGTCTTCTCGGCGAACTCGGCGGCGGCGCGCAGCGGCTCCTCCACCGTGGTGCCGCGCAGCACGACCTCGGCGCCGTAGCCGCGCGTGGCGGCGAGCTTGGGCTGGGGAACGCCGACCGGCATGAAGATCGTCGCCTTGATGCCGAGCTCGCGCGCGGCGAAGGCGACGCCCTGGGCGTGGTTGCCGGCCGAGGCCGCCACCACTCCCCTGGCCTTCTCCTCGTCGCTGAGGCCGGCGAGGCGGTTGTAGGCGCCGCGGATCTTGTAGGAGCCGGTGCGCTGCAGGTTCTCGCACTTGAGGAACACCGGGGACCCGAGGATCTCCGACATGAAGCGCGCGGTCTCGAGCGGCGTGACATCCGCCACGCGGGAGACGATGGTGCGCGCCCCCTCAAATTCGGCCAGCGTAGGCCCGACGAGGGAGGATTCGGTCATTGCTTGAGGGCTTCTTTCAGCTGGGGACGCGTGGTTTCGCGCCATTTCCCGCTCGCAATATAGGTCACCATGACGTTGAGCGTTGCCACCAACGGTACCGCGAAGAGCGCCCCGGGGATTCCTGCGACGTAGGAGCCCGCGGCCACCGCGAAGACGACGGCGAGCGGATGCACCTTCACCGCGGTGCCCATGACGAGGGGCTGCAGGATGTGGCCCTCGACCTGCTGCACCAGCAGCACGATGCCGAGCATCACAAGCGCCTGCACAGGCCCGAGGTACACGAGCGCGACGAAGACGGCGACGGTTCCGGTGACCACGGCACCCACCACCGGGATGAAGGATCCGAGGAACACCGCGATGGTGATCGGGATCACCAGGGGGAAGCCGCCGAAGGGCAGCCCGAGGATGAAGGCCCCGAGGCCGATGCCCACCGCGTCGACGAAGGCCACGAAGATCTGCACCTTCACGAAGGTGGTGAGTGTGATCCAGCCGGCGTGGCCGGAACCGTCGACGGCGGGACGGGCCTTCTTCGGCGCGATGCGCACGAACCAGGTCCAGATGCCCTTGCCGTCGATCAGGATGAACAGCGTCGCGAAGATCACGAGCAGGAAGCCGGTGAGGAAGTGTCCGGCGGTGGAGCCCACCGAGAGCGCGCCCGACCAGAGCGAGGCGCTGTCGTCCTGGATCGCCGTCCAGGCCTGGGCGAGGTAGTCGTTGAACTCGTCCGTGTTGATGTTGAAGGTGACGTCGAGCCACTTCTGGAAGTCCTCGTAGGCCGTGATCGACCGGTTCTGGATGTCGGTCGACCCCTCGCGGATCTGCCAGACGATCAGAGAGATCAGCCCGGCGATCACCGCGAGCGCCCCGAGCATCGTCACCGCGACCGCCAGCGCCTTCGGCCAGCGGTGCCGCACAAGCACCTGCGCGATCGGGACGAGCAGCGCCGAGACGAGGATCGCCACCATGAAGGGGATGACGATCTCCTTCAGCTGGATCACGACGAGGCCGAAGACCACCAGCACACCGACCACCGCGAGCACGCGCCACGACCAGGCGCCGGCGATCTTCATCCCGTCGGGAAGCGACTCCGCCCCGGCCTCTCCGCTTGACGTGATCGAGGCAGGTGTGCCGGGGGCCGAATCGGCTGGCCGGCGGGAGCGAAAGAGCATTTTCCGAGTCTAAGGAGTCCGGAGCGTCAGGAGCGAGGACTTGCCGCTACTGCGGAGGCCTTGAGTCGCAGCCACGCCTGTGCTCCGACCACCGGGTGCTCCTCGACCGCGTGCTGCACGGAGATGAGCGACTCGTCGGGCAGCTGGAAGATCGTGCGGCGCAACGAGCCGAGGAAGCTCGACGAGACCACGGTCGCCTCGATCGCGCCGGCGTCGCCCTGAGAGGCGAGGGCCACGTCTTCCGGGCGGATGTAGGCGAGCACGGGCCCGTCGGGCTGTGCCTCGCCCAGCAGCGGAAGCGGCACGCCGTGCACCAGCACAGCACCGTCGACCAGCTCGGCGGGGATGCGGCTGGTGAGGCCGACGAAGTCAGCGACGAAGGTGTTCACCGGTGTGGCGTAGAGCTCCTCGGGGGTGCCGATCTGCTCGATCCGTCCGGCGCGCATCACGGCCACGCGGTCGGCGACCGCGAGGGCCTCCTCCTGGTCGTGCGTGACGAACACCGTGGTGATGCCGAGGTCGGTGGTGATGCGCCGGATCTCCTCGCGCAGCTGCACGCGCACCTTGGCGTCGAGGGCGCTGAGCGGCTCGTCGAGCAGCAGCACGCGGGGGCGGGTGACCAGGGCGCGCGCGAGCGCGACCCGCTGCTGCTGGCCGCCGGAGAGCTGGTGGGCGAAACGCTCGCCGTGGGCGCCCAGGCCGACCATCTCGAGGGCTTCGCCCGCTCGGGTGCGCCGGTCGGCCTTCGCGACCTTGCGCATCCGCAGACCGAATTCGACGTTCTCCAGCACGGTCATGTGCGGGAAGAGCGAGTACGACTGGAAGACCATGCCGATGTCGCGCTTGTTCGTCGGCACCGACTCGACGTTCACACCGTCGATGACGATGGTGCCACCGTCGATCTGCTCGAGGCCGGAGAGGGCGCGCAGCGCGGTGGTCTTGCCACAGCCGGAGGGGCCGAGCAGGGCGATGAACTCCCCGGGGGCGATGGTGAGGTCGATCCCGGTGAGAGCCTGCATGCTGCCGTACGACTTGATGACGTCTTTCAGCACAACGGTGGCGCCGCTACCGGGCTCGGCAGTCATGATGCGGGTGGGTGCGGTGAGGCTCATGAGGATGATCCCGTTCGGGTGCGGCCGATGCGGCCGATGGAGAGGAGGAGGAGGAAGGCGAGTGCCAGGGCGAGCAGGGCGAAGATCACGGCCACGTAGGGGTCGGACTGCGACACCTGCAGCAGCGCCGTCTGCAGGTTGGTGCGGTTGAGCAGGCTCGCGATGGTGAACTCGCCGAGCACCACGGCCACCGAGATGAAGGACGCCGCGAGCACGCCGCGCTTCAGGTTGGGCAGCAGCACGAACCAGAGGATCTTGCCCCAGTTGGCCGAGAGGGTGCGGCCCGCCTCGCTGAGGGTGATCACGTCGACCGCATCGAGATTGGACTGGATCGCGCGGTACGCGTAGGGCAGCACGGTGATCCCGTAGGCGAGGGCGAGGGTCCAGACGGAGCCGCCGACGACCTTCACCACGACCGAGTAGACCGGGGCCAGACCGACGACCAGAACGATGGCCGGAACGGTGATCGGGATGATGCAGATGAACTCGAGCGTGCGGCGCAGACGCGGGAACTGCAGGTGCACGAGGATCATCGTCGGCAGCAGCACCACGAGCACGATCGCCACCGTGACCACGGCGAGGAGCAGCGAATTGCCGATCCCCGTGAACAGGTTGCGGTAGGTGCGCGCGGCGTCCTCGTCGAACAGCCCGGACCAGTGGGCGAGGGTGTAGCCGCCGCCGAGTCCGTCCTTGAAGCTGAAGACCACCATCGCGACGATGGGGATGCAGAAGACCAGTCCGACGACGCCGAGGATGATCCAGCGCACCGCTCGCGAGGGCTCGCTGCCCATGCGCACCGCGACGCTGTTGTCGACGCGCCTGGTGCCGGCGCGGCTCACTTCTGCCACCTCGAGGTGCGGTTCTGCAGAACCGAGTAGCCCCACATCACCACGACCATCACGATCACCATGCCGAGCGCGAGTGCGCCCGCCATGTTCTCGCGGCCGAGTACCGTCTCGCTCACCAGAGCGGCACGGATCTGCAGGGGCACGATCTGCGCGCCCTGGCTGATCAGTGCCGCGGCCGTGGCATACGAGGAGAACGCGTTCGCGAACAGCAGCAGCAGGCTGCCGAAGAACGACGGCGCGAGCACCGGGAAGGCGATGCGCGTCCAGTAGGTGAAGCGGGTGCCGCCGAGAGTGGCGTTCGCCTCCGCCCACTGCAGCTTGAGGCCGGACAGCGCCGGCATGAAGGTGATGATCATGAGGGGCACCTGGAAGTAGATGTAGACGGGCAGCAGACCCTGCACCTGGTAGAGCCAGACGCCGTTCGCGAAGATGTCGAGGCCGAACACGTCCTTGAGGAGCACGGTGATCAGGCCCTGGCTGCCGATGGCGGCGATGAACGCGAAGGCGAGCATCACACCGCCGAACTGGGCGAGCACGCTCGAGGCGGAGTCGATGAAGGAACGCAGCGGGCCGTCGGCGCGGGTGCCGAGCAGTGCGTAGCAGACGAGGGCGCCGACGACCGCGCCGACGACCGCGGTGACCGCGGAGACCCAGAAGGAGCTGCCGAAGGTGGCGAGCACGTTGGGCGCGAAGAGCCCGAGCACGTTGTCGAAGGTGAAGGCGCCGTCGTCGGTGAAGAATCCGCTGACCACCGCGATGGTGGTGGGGATCGCGAGGAAGAGGACCACATAGACGGCGAAGGGTGTGAGCCCGAGGTATTTGACCAGCCCACGGAGGGGGCGGCGTGTGGCCGGTCCAGACGGCGAGTGCCGCCGAGTCGAGGACTCGGCGGCATCGCTGACCAGGACTGGCGCGTTTGCGACAGTCATCGGGGCGCTGCTAGCCGATGGCCGCAGCCCACTTTTCTGCGAGAAGAGCGGATGCCGCTGCGGACTGCTCCTCGGTCGGGGTGACGATGTCGCCCTCGAGGTTTCCGATCTTCGCGATCGCGTCCTCGTCGGTCGTGCCGGCCTCGTTCATGGCCTCGAGCGTGACGGGGTAGGCGCCGCCGACGATGAACATGTTCTGTCCCTCGGCGCTGTAGATGAATTCCTGCCAGAGGCGGGCGGCCGCGGGGTGCGGAGCGTCGGCGTTGATCGCCTGGTTGTAGTAGCTGGTGTACACGGTGCCGGGGAGCGTGGTGACCTCCCAGCCGTCGACCGAGGCCGCGGCTGCGAGGTTGTTGTAGCTCCAGTCCAGCACGACCTTGGTCTCGCCCGAGGCGATGGTGGCCGGGGTCGGGTCGACGGGCAGGAAGTTGCCGGCCTTCTTCAGCTCGGAGAAGTACTCGATGCCGGGGGTGAAGTCGTCGAGCGTTCCGTCATTGAGCACGGTCGCGAGGCCGACGGCGGCGAAGGCCGCACCGGCCTGGGTCGGGTCGCCGTTGATGGCGACAGCGCCCTTGTAGTCGGAGCCGAGGAGGTCGTCGAGCGACTCGGGCTCGGGTACCTCGTTGGAGTTGTAGCCGATCGACATGCTGCCGGTGTAGTCGTTGACCCAGAGGCCGGACTCCTCCTTGTTGGCGTCGGGGATCTCTGCCCAGTTCGCGACCTTGTAGGGGGCGAAGACGTCGGTGGAGCTGAGGGCCACGGCCGATCCGAGGTCGAAGACGTCGGGGGCGGTGTCCTGGCCCTTGAGGTTCTCCGCGGCGGTGATCTCCTCGGCGCTGGAGACGCCGGGGTCGGCCGAGTTGACCGTGATGTCGTACTTGTCCTCGAAGGCGGCCTTGATCTCGCCGTAGTTGGCCCAGTCGTCGGGGAGCGCGATGACGTTGAGCGAGCCTTCGGCCTGGGCTGCCTCGACGAGGGCGTCGAGCCCTCCGAAGTCCTCGGCGCTGGTGGCCTTCGCGGCATCGACGTCACCCTCGGCGGGTGCGTCGGAGCCGGCGCACGCGCTCAGGGTGATTGCTGCTGCGGCGAAAATCGCGACTGACGCGAGGTGACGCTTCTTGAACAAGAGATCCTCCATTGGTTCGTGCAGGCCGCCCGCGCTGTGAGCGGGCAGTGGGGTACCCGCGCTGACCCCCGCATACGCTACGGACGGTAAACGCAGCTTCGGTATCCCGTAAATGAACAGCAGGCGAATGCTCGACGATGAGTTGTCGTCGCCTATCGCTATGGTGAGAGCGATGGTTGAGAGTGTATCCCCGAGTCAAGCCCGCCGCATCGGTCTGGCGGCGCAGGGCTTCGGCCGCGCGCCGCGGGCGTCCTCGCAGGCTGCCACGGGCATCCGCCAGCTCGGAGCTCTCATCGACCGGCTCGGACTGCTGCAGCTCGACTCGGTGAACGTCTACGAGCGCAGCCACTACCTGCCGGTGTTCGCGCGCCTCGGCAGCTTCGACAAGGCGCAGCTCGACCGCCTCACCTTCGCCCCGAAGGCGAGGTACACCGAGTACTGGGCGCACGAGGCCGCGATCATCCCGATGAGCAGGCGCCCGCTCTTCCAGTGGCGGATGGACGCCTTCCGCGACCGCTACGACGCCGACCCCGGGCACTGGATCCACTCGAACCGCGGGATGCTCGACTGGCTGCGGGCGGAGCTCGCCGAGAAGGGGCCACTGCCCGCGAGCAGGATCGAGCACGACGCGAACAAGCGCCGCGGCAGCTGGTGGCAGTGGTCGGACGTGAAGCGCGGTCTCGAGTACCTCTTCGCCTTCGGGGAGGTGGTGTCCGACGGCCGCACCCGCTTCGAGCGCAGCTACGCGCTCGCGGAGCAGCGGGTCCCCGCGGAGGTGCTGGGCACCGTTGTCCCGCGCGCGGATGCCGTGCGCGAACTGATGAGTCTCTCCGCCCGCGCCCACGGTATCGGTACGCTCGGCGACCTCGCCGACTACTACCGCATCAAGCAGGCGCCGGCGCGGGCCGCGGTGAACGACCTCGTCGACTCCGGTGAGCTGCTGCCGGTGACGGTTCCCGGCTGGAAGCAGCAGGCCTGGCTGCACCGCGACGCACGCATCCCCCGCTCGATGTCGGCGGCCGCGCTGCTCTCCCCCTTCGACCCGGTGGTCTGGGCCAGGCCGCGCGCGGAGCGGCTGTTCGACTTCCACTACCGCATCGAGATCTACACGCCGGCCCCGAAGCGCGTGTTCGGCTACTACAGCCTGCCCGTGCTGGTGGACGACCGCGTCGTCGGCCGCATCGACCTGAAGAACGACCGCCAGAACCGGGTGCTGCGCGTGCAGTCGGCCTGGCGGGAGTCGCACGCCCCGGCGGGCGTCGAGCAGCGGATCGTCCCGCTGCTCGAGTCGGCGCGCGACTGGCAGGGGCTCGACTCGATCGAAGTCGTCGACCGCGGAGACCTGGCACGCGATCTCGCGGGTGCGCTCGGGCTGCCGCTGGCCCGGCCGAACGAGCTGGCTGCTGCACTGCCGGACGAGCCGGACGAGCCGGTCTCCGCGCCGAGCAATTTTCCCTAGCACCGCGCGGGGTAGAGGGGTGTTGCCCGCGACGATTCCGTTGTGCAGGACAGCAGACCCCACCCCACCCTGCCCCACCCTGCACACTTCCGTTCTGCAGGACAGCAGACCCACCCCACCCCACCCCACCCTGCACACTTCCGTTCCGCAGGACAGCAGACCCCACTCCACCCGGCACACTTCCGTTCCGCAGGACGACAGACCACACTCCACCCGGCACACTTCCGTTCCGCAGGACGACAGACCACACTCCACCCGGCACACTTCCGTTCT
>Ga0247810_10001041_pt1 | contig 19549 bp, 18 predicted proteins | sample UWRJL119311C1_FD_179918 | JGI IMG/M metagenome (GOLD analysis project Ga0247810, IMG submission 179918) | Plant litter microbial communities from Arlington Agricultural Research Station in Wisconsin, United States - UWRJ-L119-311C-1 | ecosystem: Environmental > Terrestrial > Plant litter >... | reverse complement strand
GCCGCGGCCCAAACCGGGCTGCTAATAGAGTGGTTGCATGTCGAACCACCCCTTGGATAACCCAGCAGCAGACCCGTTCGCGATCGCAGCCACCGCGGCAGCCGAGATCGCCGAGAAGACCGGGGTGGAGAAGCACGACATCGCGCTCACCCTGGGAAGCGGATGGGGCAGCGCCGCCGACCTCATCGGCGAGACCACCGCCACGATCGAGGCCGAGGAGATCACCGGCTTCTCGAAGCCCGCGCTGGTGGGCCACGCCGGCACCCTGCGCTCCATCCTGCTGCCGAACGGCAAGCGCGCCCTCGTCATCGGCGCGCGCACCCACTACTACGAGGGGCACGGCGTGCGTCGCGTCGTCCACTCGGTTCGCACCGCGGCGGCCACGGGTGCGACGACCATGGTCCTCACGAACGGTGCAGGCGGCATCCGCGAGACCTGGACACCGGGCACCCCCGTGCTGATCAGCGACCACATCAACCTCACCGCCGACTCCCCGCTCGAGGGCGCCACCTTCATCGACCTCACCGACCTGTACAGCGCCCGGCTGCGCGACCTGGCCAGGAGCATCGACCCGGGTCTCGACGAGGGCGTGTACACGCAGTTCCGCGGGCCGCACTACGAGACCCCGGCCGAGGTGCAGATGGCCAAGGCGATCGGCGGCCACATCGTGGGCATGTCCACGGCGTTGGAGGCCATCGCCGCCCGCCAGGCCGGCATGGAGATCCTCGGGATGTCGCTCATCACGAACCTCGCCGCGGGCATCTCGCCGACCGCGCTCAGTCACGAAGAGGTGCTCGAGGCCGGCCGCGACGCCGGTCCCCGCATCAGCGCACTGCTCGCACGCATCGTGGGCGCGCTGTGACCGCCGCGGAGGGTGCCGCGCTGATCGCCGCCGCACGGGCCTGGCACGACCAGGACCCCGACGAGGGCACCCGCGCCGAGCTCGCGACCCTGATCCGCGCTGCGGAGACCGGAGACGCCCAGGGCACCACGGAGCTTGAGCACCGCTTCGCCGCCCGCCTCGAGTTCGGCACAGCCGGCCTGCGCGGCGAGCTCGGCGCCGGCTCCAACCGCATGAACCGCGTGCTCGTGGCCCAGGCCGCCGCCGGCTTCGCCGCCTACCTGCTGGAGAAGGGCGACGACCCGATCAGCGGGGAGGCGCCCAGCGTCGTGATCGGCTACGACGGCCGCGTCAATTCCGAGGTCTTCGCCCGTGACACCGCCGAGCTGATGGCCGGGGCCGGTGTGCGCGCCGTGCTGCTGCCGCGCCTGCTGCCGACGCCCGTGCTCGCCTTCGCCGTGCGCCACCTCGGTGTGTCCGCCGGCGTGATGGTCACCGCCAGCCACAACCCGGCCCGCGACAACGGCTACAAGGTCTACCTCGGCGGCTTCGACGCCGGCTCGCAGATCGTCTCCCCCGCCGACGCCGAGATCGCCGCGCACATCCAGCGCGTCGCCGACGAGCAGAGCGTGCTCGAGCTGCCCCGCTCCTCCGACTACGAGACCGCGGGCGACGACGTGGTCGACGAGTACGTGCGCCGCACCGCGGAGCTGGGCACGGCATCCGCTTCACGCGTGAAGGTCGTCTACACGCCGATGCACGGCGTGGGCTGGGAGACCGCGAAGCGCGTCTTCGCCGCGGCCGGCTTCGACGAGCCGATCGTCGTGCCCGAGCAGGTGGAGCCCGACTCCGCCTTCCCGACCGTGGTGTTCCCGAACCCGGAGGAGCCGGGCGCGCTCGACCTCGCCTTCGCCACCGCCACCGAGGCGGGCGCCGACCTGATCATCGCCAACGACCCCGACGCCGACCGGCTGGCGGTCGCCGTGCCCCTGCCCGGGGGCGGATGGCGGCGACTGAGCGGCAACGACGTCGGAGGCCTGCTGGGCTGGCGCGCTGCCGAGCGGATGGCGTCGACGACGGCGAACGGCACGCTGGCCGCGTCGATCGTGTCGTCTCCCGCGCTGGCGGAGATCGCCAGCCAGTACCACCTCGACTACGCGGACACCCTCACCGGGTTCAAGTGGGTCTCCCGCGTCGGCGGCCTGTCGTACGGTTTCGAGGAGGCCCTCGGCTACCTCGTCGACCCCGAGAAGATCCGCGACAAAGACGGAATCTCGGCCGCCGTCGACTTCCTCTCCCTCGTCACGGAGCTGGCGGAGAAGGGCGAGACCCTCGCCGACCGCGAGACGGCCTTCGCCGAGCGCTTCGGCGCCTACGCCTCCTCGCAGATCTCGCTCCGCGTCAGCGACCTCGGCCAGATCACGTCGCTGATGGCCCGCCTGCGCGACGCGCCGCCCGCGGAGCTGGGCGGCATCCGCGTCGACCACATCGACGACTTCGCGAACGGCTTCGGGCAGTTCCCGCCCGGCGACATCCTGCGCTACGTGCTCGACGACGGCGCGCGCGTGATCGTGCGCCCGAGCGGCACGGAGCCGAAGCTCAAGGTGTACATCGACGCCTGGTCGGTCGACGGCACGGCGGCCGAGCGCCAGGACGCGGCCGCCGCACGCGTCGCCGCCCTCGACGCGGCGCTGCGGGAGCTGCTCGCCTGACCCATCGCCGCCGCCCGCCGGGCGCCATGTCATCCTGGCGGCCGACGCGGGGCTCGGGGTTCGGCTGCTTGGCTGGGGGCATGAGCACCCTCGACTCCGCACATCGGGCGCCCGCCGGCGTCGCCGCCGGGATCGCGCTGCTGCTGGGCGTCGCCTCCGCGGTGGCGTCCCTCACCGGCGGTTTCTCGCCCGCCACCATCGCCGTGGCGGCCGTCGGCGGCGCCCTCTCCCCCGCACTCGCCGTCTGGGCGCTGGCCCTCCTCTACCGACGTCCCCTGGGTCTCGGCCGGGCATCCACCGCGGTGGTGGTCGGCGGATCGCTCCTCGCCTTCGTGGCGCTCACACTCGGCCGGTTCTCCTTCTCCGTGGGCATGGAGGAGGGCGACCGGGGGGAGGCGCGCAGCGTGTTCGGCGGACTCACCGCGCAGTTCTTCCTGGTCGCACTGCTGGCCGCCGTGGTGGCCGCCCTGCCCGTGGCCCGCCGACTGCTGCGCGGGGGCGGGCTGCCGACCGGGCTGCGCTGGATCCTCGTCGCGGTGACCGCCTGCGCCGCGGGCCCGACGGTGCTGCTCACGATGATCACGCCGCAGACTCCGCCGCTCGCGGCCGCCGCGGCGCTGCTGCTCGTCGCTCTCGCCGGCCCGCGCGCACCGGTCGCGGCACCCGCACGTCACGCCCGGCCGCGCGCCCTCGCGAAGCGGGTGCGCCTCCTCGCGCTCGGCTCCCTGCTGTTCGGCATCGTCGTCTGGGGCGGCGGCCTGGCGGCGAGCATCATCGGCGAGGGGACCCCGGTCGCCACCTCCGCGTTCGGCTATGCCGCCGCCACCGCACAGCTCGCGGCCGTGCCGCTGGTGATCGCGGGCACCCTGCTGGTCGCGGCACGTGCGGCCGGCGGCGCGGCACGCGGCGGGGCGGTCGTCGCCATCGTCGTGGTCGCGACGGCATCCGCTCTGATGGTCGCGCTCTACGACCCCGCGTCCGACGGCTACGTGCTGTTGGCCATCGTGATCGCGCTCGGCGCGGGCTGCTGGATCGGCGCGGCGGCCTGGCAGCTCGGCGGTTCGCGGCGGGCGGCGGACCGCGCCGTCGTCACCGTCGCGGCGGGTGCCGTGGGCGCGCTGCTCTACCTCGCGACCTGCTCGTTCCCGGGCGGGCTCGGGCTGCTGGCGGTCAGCGGCTGCCTGCTGCTCGGTGGGCGGATGCTCATGCCCGGCCGTGCAGGACCGCTCAGCCCAGCGACGCTTCCAGCTTCGTAGTCAGCTCGTTGGTGTCGAAGAAGTTCTCGATCACGATCACGTCGGCGAAGGTCTTGCCGATCCTGTCGACGAACTCGGCCGAGGTGAGGATCACCTGGGCGTCGTTCGCCATCTCCAGGGAGTCGAGGTGCACTGCCGTGACCTCGGCCTCGATGTCGAGCTTCTTCAGCACCCGCTCGGCGTTGACCTTGAGGATTCCGGAGCTGCCGATGCCTGCTCCGCAGATTGCCACGATCTTCATGCGCTACCGCCCATAATCGCCTGCACTTCGGCGACCGAGGTGGCCGCCGCGAGCGCCTGAATGGCGTTCGAGTCGTTGAACACGTTCGCGAGGTCCGCGACCGCCGCGAGGTGGGCATCCGCCGTCTTGATCGCCAGCGCGAGCACAACGCTCACCGGGTCGTTGTGCGGGTGCCCGAAGTTGACCGGCTCGGCGAGGGTCACCACGCCGAGGCCGTCGCCCAGCACTTCGGGACCGGGCCGGGCGTGGGCGAGCGCGAGACCGGGGGCGATGACCACGTAGGGGCCGTGCTCCTCGATCATGCGGATCATCTCGTCGGCGTAGGCCGGCGTCGCGGCTCCCGAGCGCACTAGGCCGTCGCCGGCGAGACGCACGGCACCGCGCCAGTCGTCGGCAGTCGCCGCGATCTCGACGGCCTCGTCCGGCAGCTCGGGGAGCGGCATGGCTAGGCCTGCTCGAATCCGGTGAGGATCTGCTCGATCAGGTCGTCGCGCGCGTCGAGCGGGAGGAACGACGCGGCGGCGGCGTTGAGCTGGAACTGCGCCAGCTCGTCGAGTCCGTAGCCGAACTCCTCGGCCAGCAGGTACAGCTCCTTCGACAGGCTGGTGTTGCTCATCAGCCTGTTGTCGGTGTTCACCGTGACGCGGAAGCCGAGCTGGAACAGCACGTCGAAGGGGTGGTCGGCCAGCTCGGTGCCCCAGGCGTTGGTCTGCAGGTTCGACGAGGGCGCGAGCTCGAGGGCGATCTGGCGGTCCTTGATCCACTCGGCGACCGGGCCGAGGGAGACGTAGACGCCCTCGTCGTCCTCGCTGGAGGTGGTGATGTCCTCCGCGACGCGCACGCCGTGGCCGATGCGCAGTGCGCGGCCGTCGAAGAGGGCGCTGCGGATGCTGTCGAGGCTGTCGGCCTCGCCGGCGTGCACGGTGACGGGCAGGAAGTTCTTTGCGAGGTAGTCGAAGGCCTCGGCCAGGTGGCTGGCCGGGAAGCCGTGCTCGGGGCCCGCGATATCGAATCCGACCACACCGTTGTCGCGCTGGCGCACGGCGAGCTCGGCGATCTCGAGGCCGCGGTCGGCGTGGCGCATGGCGCTGATGAGCTGGCCGATGCGGATGTTGCCGCCCGCCGACTCGACGTCGTCGACGCCCTGCTCGATGCCCAGCTGCACCGCCTCGACGGCCTCGTCGAGGGTGAGTCCGGCAGTCAGGTGCTGTTCGGGGGCCCAGCGCACCTCGCCGTAGATCACGCCGTCGGCGGCGAGGTCGAGCACGAACTCGCGGGCGACCCGGGCGAGCGCGTCGGCGGTCTGCATCACGGCGATGGTGATGTCGAAGGTCTTGAGGTACTCCACGAGGGAGCCGCTGGCCGACTGCGAGACGAACCACTCCGCCAGCTCGGCGGCATCCGTCGTCGGCAGCTCGTAGCCGATCTCTGCGGCGAGGTCGATGACCGTCTGCGGACGCAGCCCGCCGTCGAGGTGGTCGTGGAGCGAGACCTTGGGCAGCGCGGTGATCGAGGCGCCACCTCCCGGGAGGACGTATGCGTCGGCGGCAGAGTTCATGGGTACAAATCTACCGTGCCGAGTCTGGGCGGCGGGCGGCGGTCGCACTCGCTGCCTCCTGCGCCCACGACCAGAGGGGCAAACTTTCGACTCTCCGTCCGACCCGCAACGTGGGTTCCTTGCCCCACTGCACCCTTCGCAGGGCGGTGGGGCAAACTTTCGACGCTCATGGCTGCTTAGGAGGTCGTTTGTTTGCACCGCTGGTCTCCTCCACAGCCGTCGGGTCGGGCTGCGGCCTGTGCAGAACCGCCGTTGAGCGGATGGCGCGAGCCACACTGTCCGCATGGCAGAACAGCATCGTCCCGCACCGCGGATCGCCCTCCCCGAACCGTTCACCACCGGGCCGTTCAGCGTGGGGGCGGCACGGGCGGCGGGCATTGGCGAAGGCAGGTTGCGCAACCCCGGCCTCGTCAGGCCGTTCTGGGGTGTCCGTGCCGCTGCCGAGGCGGAGGATGTGCTCGCACGCTGCCAGGCCTACCTCACGCGCGCCCACCCGGCCGTCTTCTTCTCGCACCTGACCGCGGCCCGACTCCACGGCATCCGCTTGCCCTTCCGCCTCCTCGACGACGACGTGCTCGATGTGGCGGTGCCGTCACCCAAGCGCGCGCAGCAGGCGCGCGGAATTCGTGGGCACAAGCTTCGGTTGCGCACAGGCGATCTCGTTGTGCACGGCGGCATCCCGCTGACGTCGGCGGCTCGCACCTGGTGCGATATCGCGAGCCTTCTGAACGAGGAGGAACTGCTCGCCGCCGGGGACTCGCTGATGTGGCACCGCGCGCCGCTCACAGACATCGAGCGCATCGCGGCCGCAGTCACCGCGCATCGCGGCTCGGCAGCCGCCGCGCTGCGTCGCATTCTTCCGGAGCTCTCGGACCGCTCGGACTCGTCGCCCGAGTCCGCGTTCCGCCACCGGTTCGCTCTCGCCGGCCTCCCCCGACCGGCGGTGAATCTTCAGCTCTTCGACGCACGCGGGAACTCAGTCGCCATGCCCGATCTCTCGTTCCCCGAATTCCGGGAGTCGTTCGACTACGAGGGGGACCACCACCGCACCGATGCGAAGACATGGCAGAGCGACATCCAGCGGGTTCGGCGGCTTGCGGCGATCGGCTGGCATCACACGAGGGCGGGCGCCGCCGACCTGGCAGACTCGCGGGAGGTAATCTCCCAGCTGGCGGCCGACCTCCGCCGGAAGGGCTGGACCGGCTAGAGAAGAGGGGCAAGCAACCGCTGCTCCCAGCGCGCCGGAAGGTCGAAACATTGCCCCACTGGTCGGGCGGACAAACAGAGGGGCAAGCATCCGCTGCTCCCAGCGCGCCGGAAGGTCGAAACATTGCCCCACTGGTCGAGCGGATGCGCCGCCCCGGGTCAGGCGATGCGCCCCGCGATGAGCGGGCCGCCGGTCTCGATCGCGTCCCCGGGGTCCCCGATGCGGTAGGCACCCGCCACGGCCTCGAGGGCGCGCTCGAAGCGCTCCGGCTCGTCGGCGCTCAGGGTGAACAGCGGCTGCCCGGCCGTCACGGTGTCGCCCGGCTTGGCGTGGAGGTCGACGCCGGCCGAGTGCTGCACCGGATCCTGCTTGCGGGCGCGTCCGGCTCCGAGGCGCCAGGCGGCGATCCCGAAGGGCAGGGCCTCCTGCGCGACGAGCACGCCGGAACGCGGGGCGGTCACGACGTGCGTCTCGCGGGCCACCGGCAGCGCGGCCGCCGGGTCGCCGCCCTGGGCGCGGATCATCGCGTTCCAGGTGTCCATCGCACGGCCGTCGGCGAGTGCGGCCTCGACGTCGGCGTCGGGCTGCCCCGCGAGGGCGAGCATCTCGCGGGCGAGCGCCACGGTGAGGGCGACCACGTCGGAGGGTCCGCCGCCGGCGAGCACCTCGACGGACTCGCGCACCTCGTTGGCGTTGCCGATCGCGAGGCCCAACGGCACGTTCATGTTCGTGAGGAGCGCTGTCGTGGCGACCCCGGCATCCGTTCCCAGGCGAACCATCGTCTCGGCGAGCTCGCGCGACTGCTCGATGTTCTTGAGGAAGGCGCCGGAGCCGAACTTCACGTCGAGCACGAGCGCGCTGGTGCCCTCGGCGATCTTCTTGCTCATGATCGAGGAGGCGATCAGCGGGATCGACTCCACCGTTCCGGTGATGTCGCGCAGTGCGTACAGCTTGCCGTCGGCGGGCGCCAGGCCGGAGCCGGCGGCGCAGACCACGGCGCCCACGTCGCGCAGCTGCTGGTGGAACTCCTCGTTCGACAGCGCGGCGCGCCACCCGGGGATCGACTCGAGCTTGTCGAGCGTGCCGCCGGTGTGGCCGAGTCCGCGGCCGGAGAGCTGCGGCACGGCGACGCCGAAGGAGGCGACGAGCGGTGCGAGCGGGAGGGTGATCTTGTCGCCCACCCCGCCCGTGGAGTGCTTGTCGGTAGTGCGCTTGCCGAGCCCTGAGAAGTCGAGACGCTCGCCGCTGTTGATCATGGCGAGGGTGAGGTCGCGGATCTCGTCGCGGTGCATGCCGTTGAGGAAGATGGCCATGGTCATGGCGGCCATCTGCTCGTCGGCGACGTAGCCCCGCGTGTACGCGTCGACCAGCCAGTCGATCTGCGCGGTGCTGAGCGTTCCGCGGTCGCGCTTGGTGTGGATCAGGTCGACGACGTCGAAGGGCTCGACCGACATCAGTTGTCTTCGGCCGCGTACTCGATGAGCTGGCGCGGGCCGAAGGCGTCGGGCAGCACCTCGTCCATGGTCTTGATGCCGGAGACGGTCTCGAGCAGCATGCCCGGCGCCGAGAACTCGTTGAGCAGCTGGCGGCAGCGCCCGCAGGGCATCAGGATGTTGCCGTGGCCGTCGACGCAGGTGAAGGCGACGAGCTCGCCGCCCCCGGTCATCTGCAGTGCGGAGACCAGCGCGCACTCGGCGCAGAGGCCGACGCCGTAGGACGCGTTCTCCACGTTGCAGCCGGAGACGATGCGCCCGTCGGACACCAGCGCCGCCGCGCCCACCGGGAAGTTCGAGTACGGCGAGTACGACTTGTGCATCGCCTCGTTGGCTGAGAGACGCAGGGCGTCCCAGTCGATCTCGGGCATCGTGTTCCTTCTACTGCTTGACGGAGCTACTGCTTGACGGAGCTACTGCTTGACGGAGCTACTGCTTGACGTACGGCTTGCCGGCGGAGGCCGGTCCGACCACGCGGCCCACGAGGCCCGCGACGGCGACGAGCGTCACCAGGTACGGCACCATGGCGATGAGGTCCGGCGGGATCGTCGAACCGGTCTGGCCCGCGAAGATGCGGAAGTTCTTCGAGAAGCCGAAGAGCAGCGCGGCGAGGGCGGCGAGGAAGGGATTCCAGCGCCCGAGGATCACACACGCCAGCGCGATGAAGCCCTGGCCGCTCGACATCTCGCGGGTGAACGCGCCGACCGACCCGATGGTGAGGGCCGCGCCGCCGAGACCGGCGATCATGCCGGCGAGGGAGACGCTCCAGAACCGGGTGCGGTTCACGTTGATGCCCACGGTGTCCGCGGCAAGCGGATGCTCGCCCACGGCGCGCAGACGGAGTCCGATTTTCGTTTTGAACAGGATGAACCACACCAGCGGAACCAGGATGAACATCAGGTACGTGGTGATGCGCTGGTCGAAGAAGACGCTGCCGATGACGGGGATGTCGGAGAGCAGCGGGATCGGGAGCGCGGGAAGCGTGCCGGGGAAGTTCGTCTCGCGCGAGTTGTCGCTGAGCACCGCGGCGTAGAAGAAGTTCGTGAGCCCGATCACGAGGGCGTTGAGCACGACACCCACGATGATCTGGTCGACGAGGTACTTGATCGAGAACACCGCGAGCACCATCGAGACCAGGGCGCCGCCGATGAGCGCGGCGATGATGCCGAGCGTGAAGCTGTCGGTGATGCTGGAGACGAACGCCGCCACGAAGGCGCCGGCGAGCAGCTGGCCCTCGATCGCGATGTTGACGACGCCCACGCGTTCGCCGATGACGCCGGCGAGCGAGCCGAACACCACCGGGGTGGCGAGCGCGATCGACCCGGCGAGCAGGAACACGACGGGGACCTTCGAGCCCGCGCCCGTCCACATCACCAGGGAGATGACGAACAGGGCGCCGAAGACGATGATCAGCCAGAGCGGGACGCGGCGTCGGCCGACGGTGTACCAGACGGAGAAGGCGGCGAGGGCGAGCATCAGCACGCCGAGCACCAGGCAGAGCACGCGCGAGGTGACCGGGAGGTCGGGCAGCACGATCGCGTCGGAGCTGTCGGACCAGACGACGGTCGCCTGGCGCTCGTCGCCGAGAAGGCCGAAGGCCACGAACGCCACGACGGACATCACGGCGAGCACGATCGAGGTCTTCCACCTGCGTGGAACCTCGGTGACGGTGTGCACCACGGGTGCGGTCAGTACGGTCGTCACTTCGACACCGTCCCTTCTGCCGCGCGGCTTCTTCGGCGCACGCGGGGGATCTTGGCCGCGGGAGCAGGCAGACGGAAGATGGCGCGCACCAGGGGCGGCGCTGCGATGAGGAGGACGATGACACCCTGCACGACGCCGAGCAGCTCGGGCGGCACATCCGCTACCTGCATGGCGGGCCCGCCGGCCTTCATCGCTCCGAAGAGCAGACCGGCGAGGAACACGCCGCCGGCGGTCGAGCCGCCGAGCAGGGCGACGGTGATGGCGTCGAAGCCGATGCCGGCGTCGACCGTCGGGGTGAAGCCGGCGGTGCGGCCGAGTGCCTGGTTCACGCCGGCGAGCCCGACGAATCCGGCGGAGAGCGCCATGGCGACGATGTAGATGCGGTTCACGTTGATGCCCGCGGAGAGAGCGGCGCTCGGGTTGAGCCCGACCGCGCGGAAGCGGTAGCCCAGCGTGGAGCGCTCCATCAGCCACCAGAACAGCACGGTCGCGGCGATCACGAGGATGAAGCCGGCGTGCAGCGCGAAGCCGCCGCCGAGCAGCAGCGGGAGTTGCGCGCTCGCGTCGGGCGCCACGGTCTTCGGGGTGCCGCCCGCCGCGGGGTCCTGCAGAACGGGAGTGCGCATCAGATAGCTGATCAGGTAGAAGGCGATGTAGTTGAGCATGATCGTGACGATCACCTCGTTGGCGCCGGTGGTGGCCTTGAGGAATCCGACCAGCGCGCCGTAGGCGGCGGCGCCGAGGATTCCGACGACGATCGCGAGCAGCAGGTGCAGCGGGAACGGCAGGTGCACCTGGAAGCTGACGAAGGCGGCGAAGCCGGCGCCGAAGAGCAGCTGGCCCTGTCCACCGATGTTGAACATGCCGACGCGGAAGCTGAGCGCGATGCCGAGGCCGGCCGCGATGAGCGGGGTCGCCAGGCGGAGCGTCTCGGTGAGGGGACGCACGACCTGGGTGAAGGTGTCGCCCTCGAGGTTCAGGATCGAGCCGCGGAACAGCGCGCCGTAGCCGTCGGCCACCGCGGAGCCCGCCGCGGAGAACGCGTCGGAGGGACGGGAGAAGATGTACCCGACCGACGACAGGAAGTCCTCGTTGGTGAGGATGATCAGCACGGCCCCGACCGCGAAGGCGATCACGATGGCCAGGAAGGTGCGCAGCGGGGTGCCCGAGGCGAGGTCGCGGAGGAACAGCGACCAGCGGTTGCTCTCCGGGGCCTTCTTCTGCTCGGGGATCTCCGCCAGCGGAGTCAGAGTCGGGTCGGTCATGCTGCGATACCTGCCATCATCTCGCCGAGCTGTGCCCGGCTGGTGTCGGCATCCACGATGCCCACGATCTTGCCGCGGTACATGACCGCGATCCGGTCGGCGAGGCTGAGCACCTCGTCGAGTTCCGTCGACACGATGAGCACCGGGATTCCGGCGTCCCGTGTGGCGACGATGCGGTCGTGCACGAATTCGATCGAGCCGACGTCGAGTCCGCGCGTCGGCTGCGACGCGATGAACAGGCGCAGGTCGCGCGAGAGCTCGCGGGCGAGCACGACCTTCTGCTGGTTGCCTCCGGAGAGACGGCCGGCGAGGGTGGTCTGCCCCTGGGTGCGGATGTCGAACTCCTCGATCGCCCGGTCGGCGAAGTCGGCCAGGTAGTCGAACTGAATGTTCAGGCCCTTCGCGAAGGGCGCTCCGACGCTGCGGTCGAGCATGAGGTTCTCGGCGACGCTGAACTCGGCGACCAGGCCGTCCTTCTTGCGGTCCTCCGGAACGAATCCGATGCCCGCGTCGAGGCTCTCCCGCACCGAGCGTCCGACGAGCTCGGTGCCGTCGAGGGTCACCGACCCCTTCACGCCGGAGCGCAGGCCGAGGATCGCCTCGGTGAGCTCGGTCTGCCCGTTGCCCTGCACTCCGGCGACGGCGAGGATCTCGCCCTCGCGGATCGAGAAGGTCACGTCGTCGAGCAGACGCTGCCCCTTCGCGTCGAGCACCGTGAGCCCCGCGACGATGAAGGACTCCTTGCCCAGCGTCGGCGGGTTCTTGTCGACGGTGAGGTCGACCTCGCGGCCGACCATGAGAGAGGCGAGCTCCGTGGTCGAAGCGGATGGCAGGGCCGTCGCGACGATCTTGCCCAGCCGCATGACGGTGATGCGGTCGGCGACTTCGCGCACCTCGCGCAGCTTGTGGGTGATGAAGACGATGGAGGTGCCGGAGGCGGCGAGCTGCTTCATGATGATCATGAGCTCGTCGGTCTCCTGGGGCGTGAGCACGGCAGTGGGCTCGTCGAGCACGAGCACCTTCGCGTCGCGCGCCAGGGCCTTGATGATCTCCACGCGCTGCTGCGCGCCGACGGGGAGGTTCTCCACGACGTCGTCCGGGTCGATGTCGAAGCCGAAGCGTTCGGAGATCTCGCGCACGAGGGCGCGGGCCGCCGGGAGGTCGAGCACAACGCCGCCCTTGGTGGGCTCGTGCCCGAGCATCACGTTCTCGGCCACGGTGAACACGGGGATGAGCATGAAGTGCTGGTGCACCATGCCGATCCCGGCGGCGAGGGCGTCGCCCGGACCGTGGAAGAGAACGGCCTCGTCGTCGAGGAGGATCTCCCCCTCTTCGGCGCGGTAGAGACCGTAGAGCACGTTCATCAGGGTGGACTTGCCCGCACCGTTCTCACCGAGGAGGCAGTGGATCTCGCCCGGCTCGATCGTGAGGTCGATGTGGTCGTTGGCGACGAGTGCGCCGAAACGCTTGGTTATGCCACGGAGTTCGAGTTTCATCGTGTTGAAGATTCTGCCAGTTATCGGCCGCAATGGTGTCAGTGGGAGAGGTGGGACGCAGAACGCCGGGGTGGCCTTGGCCACCCCGGCGAGACTGTGCGGTGAACTACCCGCGGTATTACGGGATCGGAACGATGCTTCCGTCGATGATGCCGGCGGTGATCTCGTCGAGCTTCGCCTTCGTGTCGGCGTCGATCTTGTCGTCGAAGGTTCCGAAGTCGGACAGCGCGGTGCCGCCGTTCTCCAGGGTTCCGACGTACGGGGTGGCGTCGAACTCGGCACCGTCGACGAGGTCGGCGATGATGTCGTAGACGGCGTCCGTCATGCGCTTCTCAACCGAGGTGAGAACCTGGTCGGCGTACTCGGGGCTCGTCACGGCGATGTCCTTGTCGACACCGATGAAGACGATGTCCTTGCCGGACTCGTTGATCGCCTCGGAGGTGGCGCTGAACAGGCCGCCCGCGACGGGGTAGATGACGTCGGCGTCCTGGGAGATGAAGCCCTGGCTGATGCTCTTGGCACCGGCCGCGTCGCCGAAGCCGTCAGTGAACTGGCCGACCTTGTCCTCGTTCCAGCCGAGAACGGTGACCGGGGTGCCGGTCTCCTCCTCGTAGGCCTTCGCGCCGTAGTAGAAGCCGTCCATGAAGACGGTGACGGCCTCGATGTCGAGTCCGCCGTAGGTGCCGAGCACCTTGGTGGTCGAGTACGCGGCGGCGAGGTAGCCGGCGAGGTAGCTGGACTGGTCCATTGCGTACTGCACGGGCTTGAGGTTGGTGGTCGACGGGTCGTTGGCGTAGCCGTCGATCGTCACGAAGTGCGACTCCGGGTTGGCGACGGCGGCGGCGTTCACCGGGTCGATGAGGTTGAAGCCGACGGCGAAGATGACGTCGCAGTTGGCGTCGACCATCTGGGCCAGGTTCGGCTCGAAGTCCTCTTCGCTGTTGGACTCCGCGTCGTTGGTCTTGATGCCGAGGTCTTCCTTGGCCTTGGTGAGTCCGCCGTATGCGGCCTCGTTGAAGCTCTTGTCGTTCCAGCTGCCCTCGTCGGAGACGGCACAGCCGGTGAAGTCGACGCTGTCCGCGGCGTCGTCGGCCTCGGGTGCTGCTGCACACCCGGCCAGGATGAAGCTTGCCGCGCCGATCAAAGCCAGGCCAGCGAGACCACGCTTGCGTGTGATTGAGTTCACTAGATTTCCTCCAGATGCGTGCCCTGGCGATACCAGGGCGGATGTTCCCCAGATTACCGATTGTTACCAGAGGCCCCTACCCAAACAACACTCACGGCCGCAGACGTTACACATCTGGGATGCTCTCGTAATGTCTCGGTAACTCTGGCGGCTCAGTGCCCCCCGATGAAGGGGCGGCTCTGCACCGTCGGGGTGGAGAGCAGCCCGGTGAGGTAGTCGGCGAAGGCCGTTGCGTCGATCGACTCGACCACCGTCGCGTTCGCCTCGAGTCCGTGCACACCCCAGGACATCGCGGCGTAGCCGCGGGTGAGCTCCGACGACGTCTCGATGGCGATCGCGTAGTCCGCCGAGGAGCGCACGAGCTCGGGGTGCACGAGCAGGGCGGCGGTGAGCGAGTCGGGGTGTGTCGAGCCCGCGATGCCGACGCTCTCGTTGAAGCCCAGGGTCGTGCGTGTGATGCGGGAGAAGAAGGAGGCGAGCGGGGTGTCCACGCGCGCGATCCGCTCCAGCTGCGCGTCGTCGAACACCGCGTCGCGCAGCACGAGCGGCGCCCAGGGCACCACCGTGATGGCGAAGCCGGCCTCGAACACCGTCTTCGCGGCCTCCGGGTCGACGTAGAAGTTGTACTCGGCGGCGGCGGTGATGTTGCCCCGCGCGTTATTCGAGCCGCCCATGATGTAGAGCGCCTTCACATTGCCCACGAAGTCGGGGTCCTTGATCGCGGCCATCGCGATGTTGGTGAGCGGGCCGATGCAGACGATGGTGATCTCGCCGGGAGCGGCGGCGGCGTGCTCGATGAGAGCGTCGACGCCGTGCTGCGGATGCGTGTCCAGACCCGCGTAGTCCATGCTCAGCCCGCCTGCGCCGTCGCCGTGCACGTACTCGGCGGACACCCATTCGCGCACGAGGGGGCGGCGGCAACCGAGGTGGATCGGTACCTCGCCGAGGCGGCCGGCCGCGCTGAGCGTGAGGTGGGCGTTGAGCACCTGGCGCTCGAATCCCACGTTGCCCGCCACCATCGTGATGGCGCGCAGGTCGGCGGCGGGATCGAGCAGGCCGACGAGCAGGGCCACGCAGTCGTCCTGGGCGGTGTCGGTGTCGATGATCAGGGGGATGCGGGACATCTGGCGGTACCTCGGTTGCGGGGTGCCGGTCAGAGCACGTCGGTGCGGCCGGACAGCTTGAGCGCGTCGACGACCGACTTCACCCGCTGCGCGTTGGCGGTGGTGGTCACCAGCAGCGCGTCCTCGGTGTCGACGACCACGATGTCGCTCACGCCGATGAGCGAGATGAGCCGTCCGGTCTGGCTGATGACGACTCCGCTCGAGGAGTCCGCGAGAACACGGGCGTTCTCGCCGAGGATCGCGAGGTCCTTCTTGCGTCCGCCGGAGTGCAGCTTGCCGATCGCCGCGAAGTCTCCCACGTCGTCCCAGTCGAAGTCGCCGGGGATCACGGCGAGACGGCCGTCCTTGGCGGCGGGCTCGGCCACGCTGTAGTCGATCGCGATCTTGGTGAGCCCGGGCCAGACGCGGTCGACGACCGCTCCGCGTTCCGGGGTGTCCCAGGCGTCGGCGAGCTCGTTGAGTCCGGCGAGCAGTTCCGGCTGCTCCTTGCCGAGCTGCTCGAGCAGCACATCGGCGCGCGAGATGAACATGCCGGCGTTCCAGAGGTAGCTGCCGTTCTTGAGGTACGCCTTCGCCGTCTTCAGGTCGGGCTTCTCGACGAAGCTGTCGACGAACATCGCGCTCGGCGCTCCCTCCACCTCGAGGGGGCCGCCGCAGTGGATGTAGCCGAAGCCGATGGCCGGCTCGGTCGGGGTCATCCCGATGGTGGTGATGTAGCCCGCCTCGGCGAGTGCGATCGCCTCGATCACGGAGCGGCGGAATCCGCGCTTGTCCTTGATGACGTTGTCGGCGGCGAACGACCCGACGATCACGTCGGGCTCGCGGCGTACCAGGATCGCGGCGGCCAGGCCGATGGCGGCCGACGACTCCTTGGGCTCGCTCTCGAGCACAACGTTGAGGTCGGCGAGCTCGGGGAGCTGCAGTTCCACGGCGGCACGGTGCGCGCGGCCGGTGACGACCATGACGCGCTGCTCGCCGGAGAGCGGCACGAGGCGGTCCCAGGTGTCGCGCAGCAGGGTCTGGCCGCTGCCGGTGAGGTCGTGCAGGAACTTCGGCGCATCGGCACGCGAGAGCGGCCATAGCCGGGATCCGATGCCCCCCGCGGGGATGATGCTGTAGAAACGCTCGAGGGGTTCGCTGTTGACACTCATCCGACCAACCTACTGCCTGGGTGCTCCACGACTCCCGGGAGGCGCGGCGAGGTGTCTCTACCACGGATCGATTTAGGGTGCCCTGAGCAGCGCAGGGCACGATGCCGCCTTAGTATGAAGGTGTTCGATGATGAGAACATCCACCGGTCCGACTGTTTTGCACACGCACGAGCGGAAAGCACAGGCAGCGCGGCCGATCATCCGCAAGGAGGGTTACGTGCCACAGGAATCGGCGGGAACCCTGGCGAATAAGCGCGCCGTCCCCACGATCAAGTCTCCGAGACGACCGGCGGGCACTCTGTACCGCGGCCGTGAGGGTATGTGGTCCTGGGTTCTGCACCGCATCACCGGGGTCGCGATCTACTTCTTCCTACTCGTCCACATACTCGACACGAGTCTCGTGCGTGTGAGCCCCGAGGCCTACAACGCGGTGATCAACACCTACAAGACGCCCGTCATGGGCCTCGGTGAGATCGCCCTCGTCGCCGCGATCGGTCTGCACGCGCTCAACGGCCTGCGCATCATCCTGATCGACTTCTGGGGCTGGGGAACCAAGCACCAGAAGCTGATGTTCTACATCGTGATCGGGCTCTGGGTCGTCCTGCTCATCGGCTTCATCCCCCGCCAGCTCATGCACGTCTTCGGAGGCTAAGCGTTGACCACCATCGACCCACCCCGCAGCGGCGGCGGCCGGCCCCGTCGCGGCATCAACTGGGAGAAGTACGGCTGGATCTACATGCGCGCCAGCGGCATCGTGCTGCTCGTACTGATCTTCGGCCACCTCTTCGTCAACCTCGTCGCGGGCGAGGGCGTCAAGGCGATCGACTTCGCCTTCGTCGCCGGCAAGCTCGCCGACCCGTTCTGGGTCGTCTGGGACACCCTGCTGCTCTGGCTCGCACTCATCCACGGCGCGAACGGCATGCGCACGATCGTGAACGACTACGCGAACAACCGCACCGTGCGCCGCATCCTGCTCGGCGCCATCTTCGCGTCGACCGCGGTGCTGCTGCTGCTGGGCACGCTCGTGATCTACACCTTCGACCCGTGCCCCGCGGTGTCCGCCGATCAACTCGAGCTGCTCCCCAGCTTCTGCCCAGTGCCGTGAAAATGCCCAGTGCCGTAGAAAGGCGTATCCCTAGAACATGAGTGACGCAGCCTTCAACAAGTACGCCGACGGCGCCGTCGTCGACGGAATCCACTACCACCAGCACGACATCGTGATCGTGGGCGCGGGCGGCGCGGGAATGCGCGCGGCGATCGAGGCCGGCCCCCACGCCAACACCGCCGTCATCTCGAAGCTCTACCCGACGCGCTCCCACACCGGTGCGGCCCAGGGCGGCATGGCCGCGGCCCTCGCCAACGTCGAGGAGGACAACTGGGAGTGGCACACCTTCGACACCGTGAAGGGCGGCGACTACCTGGTCGACCAGGACGCCGCCGAGATCCTGGCGAAGGAGGCCATCGAGGCCGTCTTCGACCTCGAGAACATGGGCCTGCCCTTCAACCGCACGCCCGACGGCAAGATCGACCAGCGCCGCTTCGGCGGCCACACCGCCGACCACGGCAAGACCCCCGTGCGCCGCGCCTGCTACGCCGCCGACCGCACCGGCCACATGATCCTCCAGACGCTCTACCAGAACTGCGTCAAGCTGGGCATCAACTTCTACAACGAGTTCTACGTGCTCGACCTCGTGATGACGAACATCGACGGCGTCGACCAGCCCTCGGGCGTCGTCGCCTACGAGCTCGCCACCGGCGAGCTGCACGTCTTCCAGGGCAAGGCCGTCATCTTCGCCACCGGCGGCTTCGGCAAGATCTACAAGACCACCTCGAACGCGCACACCCTCACGGGCGACGGCGTCGGCATCATCTGGCGCAAGGGCCTGCCGCTCGAGGACATGGAGTTCTTCCAGTTCCACCCCACCGGGCTCGCCGGACTCGGCATCCTGCTCTCCGAGGCCGCCCGCGGCGAGGGCGCGATTCTGCGCAACAGCGAGGGCGAGCGCTTCATGGAGCGCTACGCCCCCACCATCAAGGACCTCGCACCCCGCGACATCGTGGCGCGCTGCATGGCCACCGAGATCCGCGAGGGACGCGGCGGCGGGCCGAACAAGGACTACGTCTACCTCGACATCACCCACCTCTCCAAAGAGGTCATCGATGCCAAGCTCCCGGACATCACCGAGTTCGCCCGCACCTACCTCGGTGTCGAGCCGTACACCGAGCCGGTGCCGGTGCTGCCGACCGCGCACTACGCGATGGGCGGCATCCCGACCAACGTCGCCGCCGAGGTGCTGCGCGACAACACCACCGTGGTCCCCGGGCTCTACGCCGCCGGCGAGTGCGCCTGCGTCTCGGTGCACGGCTCCAACCGCCTGGGCACCAACTCGCTGCTCGACATCAACGTGTTCGGCAAGCGAGCGGGCAAGAACGCGGTCGAGTACGTGAAGACCGTCGACTTCACGCCCCTCCCCGACGACCCGGCTCGCGACATCCGCGTGATGCTCGAGACCCTGGGCAACTCCAACGGCACCGAGCGCATCGCGGCGATCCGCAAGGAGCTGCAGGACTCGATGGACCGCAACGCGCAGGTGTTCCGCACCGCCGAGACGCTCGTCGAGGTCACCCACGTGATCGAGGGCCTGCGCGAGCGGTACAAGAACATCGCCGTGCAGGACAAGGGCAAGCGCTTCAACACCGACCTGCTCGAGGCCGTCGAGCTCGGCTTCCTGCTCGACCTGGCCGAGGTCGTCGTCTACTCCGCGCTCTCGCGCGAGGAGAGCCGCGGCGGACACTTCCGCGAGGACTTCCCGACGCGCGACGACGAGAACTTCCTCGTCCACACGATGGCGTACCTCACCGGTGACGCCCACTCCGCCGACGCCGTCGACCACATCAAGCTCGACACGAAGCCCGTCGTGATCACCCGGTACCAGCCGATGGAGAGGAAGTACTAGTGAGTACTGCAGTTCTCGAGAACAAGCCGAATGTGCCCGAGGTCATCCCGACCTTCACGGCGACCCTGATCATCCGCCGGTTCGACCCGGACGTCGACGAGGAGCCGCGCTGGCAGGACTTCGACGTGGAGGTGTTCGGCACCGACCGTATCCTCGACGCCCTGCACAAGATCAAGTGGGAGCAGGACGGCTCGCTCACCTTCCGTCGCAGCTGTGCTCACGGCATCTGCGGCTCGGACGCGATGCGGATCAACGGACGCAACCGCCTCGCCTGCAAGACGCTGATCAAGGACCTCGACATCACGAAGCCGATCTACGTCGAGGCGATCAAGGGACTTCCCCTCGAGAAGGACCTCAT
>Ga0247810_10001040_pt1 | contig 19569 bp, 17 predicted proteins | sample UWRJL119311C1_FD_179918 | JGI IMG/M metagenome (GOLD analysis project Ga0247810, IMG submission 179918) | Plant litter microbial communities from Arlington Agricultural Research Station in Wisconsin, United States - UWRJ-L119-311C-1 | ecosystem: Environmental > Terrestrial > Plant litter >... | reverse complement strand
TTAGATTAATTCATACTAAAGATATAAAAATGAGAATAGCCGTTGTAGGTGCCACTGGTATGGTTGGCGAAATAATGCTTAAAGTTTTAGCAGAAAGAAATTTTCCTGTTACAGAATTAATTCCTGTTGCGTCTGAGAAATCAGTAGGAAAAGAAATTGAATATAAAGGTCAAAAATATAAAGTTGTAGGATTACAAACCGCAGTTGATTTAAAAGCTGATATTGCTCTTTTCTCTGCCGGAGGAGACACTTCGTTAGAGTGGGCGCCAAAATTTGCAGCAGCAGGAACAACAGTTATCGATAATTCATCGGCATGGAGAATGGATCCGACAAAAAAGTTGATCGTTCCTGAAATCAATGCAGATACTTTAACAAGCGCAGATAAAATTATTGCAAATCCAAACTGTTCTACTATTCAGATGGTTTTGACTTTGGCTCCATTGCATAGAAAATACAACATCAAAAGAATCATTGTTTCTACTTATCAGTCAATCACCGGAACTGGTGTAAAGGCAGTAAGACAATTAGAAAATGAATACGCAGGAGTTCAGGGAGAAATGGCTTATAAATATCCAATTCATAGAAATGCGATTCCACATTGCGATAGTTTCGAGGAAAACGGATACACTAAAGAAGAAATGAAATTAGTTCGTGAGACTCAAAAAATCCTTGGTGATAACACTATCAGAGTTACGGCTACTGCGGTTCGTGTACCTGTTGTTGGCGGACATAGCGAAGCTGTAAACGTAGAGTTTACAAATGATTTTGATGTAAATGAAGTTCGCGAAATTTTACATCATACTGATGGAGTAGTGGTACAGGATAATTTAGATACATTTACATACCCAATGCCATTGTATGCTGAAGGTAAAAATGATGTTTTCGTAGGTAGAATTCGTCGTGACGAAAGCCAGCCAAATACATTAAACATGTGGATCGTTGCTGACAACTTAAGAAAAGGTGCTGCAACAAACACGATTCAAATCGCTGAGTATTTAATTCAGGCAGGTTTGGTATAAACTAGAGATTAAAGAAAATTGTTATAAAGGAAAGACCGCGATTGCAGCAATGTAATTGCGGTTTTTTTATTTGATAAGTTTTAAAGATTCTAACTAAGAAGCAATACTTTTGTTTTAATCCTAAATTAGAAAAACTATGAGAACAGAGATTAGCCATTTTTGGTTAGGTAAATTCAAATCAGAAGAGGAATATTTTGATTTTGTTGGTGAAGACGAAGCTTATTATGAAGATGATGATTACGAAGAGAAATACATATCTGAGTTTGCAAAATCCCAGGACGAGAATTTTTTAGATCATGATTTTATCGAAAGCGGATTTGAAAATGAAGCTATTTCTTTCGAAGAAAAATTTTCAAAATATTCATATGCTGATCAATGGATTGCTGAAGTGAAAAACAGATTGCATGATCAAAATCTGGAAGATATTAATACGCTTATATTTATTTCGAAAAATCAAATCAAAAATCCAATTTCTGTAATGAATTCTAAATTTGATTTATTATATATTGGAGAAATTGAATACGATATTTGAGTAACATATACATAGTATTATAATTGCAATATGTACTTTATTTAAGGTGAAACGACTTTTATACATTTTCAAAATCTATGTTTCTATGTGTTAAAATAAAAGATAAAGATGGATCAAAAACGTATCTTAGCTATTATAAATACAAATAAAATGAACTTCGACAATTATAAAATAATTCCAAATTACAAGACCAATAAAACCGACTTGTTTCTTGCAGAAAACGAAGATATTCTGGCTTGCGAAAAGACTTTGAATATTGCTTTTGATGAAGATTACAAAGAGTATGTTTTGAATTACGGGAGCGGAATCCTGGGCGGAACTTACGTGCGTATTTATCTTCCTGAAACTATAATACTCACGATGGATGAATGGAAAAGCCGCATAACCGAATATTGGTTTTGGGATGATGGTAAGGATGTTTTATCAAAAGAGGAAGTGTTGAACTCAGTTCGAATTGGAGATACTTACGATGGAGATGAAATTATCCTTTACAAAAGCGAATACTTTATTTTGCCAAGACATAGTGAGATGATTTATAAAGCCGGGAAAACGCTTGACGAAACGATAACATGGCTATGTTCATCAGGAATATTGACCGAAGCATTTTCTGAAAGAGAATTTGAACCTTTTGAGGATCAACGCTAAATGTTGTGGAGCCTACAAATGCTGACTATTTTTTTACCGCAGAGAAACAAAGATTTATCTAAGAATGTCTTATAAGACACAGAGTTCGCAAAGCTAAATCAATATACAGCTTTGCGAACTTTGCCTTTTATAAAAAGCTAAGAGTATAAAAACTTAGCGATCTTTGCGGTATTTTTTTTGCTTCAGAGGTTTTAGGATTGACTGCCTTTTGATTCAGGTGAGCTTGCATAGATTCTAAATAAAAAATTCCAAATCCCAAAGAGCAGTTGCCAGTTGGAATTTGGAATTTTTAAAAAATTGTAATTTATTGTTTAGTATTCAGGAGCTAATTCTAATTCTAATCCTTCTAACTCGGTAGTAATTGGAATCTGGCAACCTAAACGGCTATTTGATTTAACGTAAAATGCTTCCGACAGCATGGCTTCTTCTTCATCTCCCATTTCAGGTAATGCAACATCATTAAGAACATAACACTGGCAAGAAGCACACATGGCCATTCCGCCGCAGGTTCCTTCAACAGGTAGTTCGTATGCTTTGCATAACTCCATTATATTCATTGCCATATCAGTTGGAGCTTGTAACTCGTGTATAACTCCTTCTCGATCTTTAATCTTTATTAATACATCCATTTTAATTATTTGGAATTTTACTGGTTAGGATTTTATAACGTGAAAAAATCCCTAATTACGTTAACTATTTTTTAAACTAAATGCGTATTCTTTTTTGTTTCCTTCTTTAAGGTGCATTTTTAACCCCAAAGTATTTCCGTTTTTCTCTAGTATAGTAACTAAAGCAATGACAGAATAATAATCTTTATCTGATTGAAAGATAAGAGTGCCTTCGTAAGTTGAATTTGTTACTCCTTGTTTGTCTGTTGTTACAGATACCTTTCTTGGATTTGAGAATTGCGCTGCGCTATATGTTGCTTTATTTGCAAATTTAGCTTTTCCGTCGCAGAAATCGTATAAGAAATCATAATTACCAATTCTTAAAGTCCCTTCTGGTTCATTTGCATTTGTTGAAAATACGATCTGACCTGCGTATTTAAAATCTGACCATTCTTCGGCTTCATTTAGCCAGGCTTTGTCAACAATTAGTGTTTGCGTAGTTTGCTGTGCATAATTCACAGTAACAAAAAATAGTAATAAAAATAAAGCGTAATAATTCTTCATAAATTTAAGATTTTGGGGTTATGTGACAAATTTAAGTTAAATATGTAACAATTCCTTAACAAAAACTCTTAAATCTTTACGTTATTTTTTGCTGAATCCGCAATAAACGACTCTGTAGACCATGTTTTTTTATTAATTTACAAAGCAAAACACTCAAAGGGGTATTATTCTTGTTAATTTTTTAAATCAAAAAAGCAGAAGAAAATACTGTTTTTTACTACATTATATTCACCACAGTTTCTATTTGTGGAGCATATTTTTTTATTGTTGTTTCAACCCCTGCTTTTAGCGTCATTTGGTTTACACTACAGCTAATACATGCTCCTTCAAGACGCACTTTGACATGTTTGTCATCGTCTATAGAAATTAGCGTAATGTCTCCTCCGTCAGAATTTAAAAAAGGTCTGATTTCGTCAAGAGCTAATAATACGTTGTTTGTTAATTCTTCTGTTGTCATAATTTTATCCATTAGATAATTGGTCCATTAGATAATTAGAAAATTCACTTTGAAGTAAAATTGTCTAATTATCTAATTTTCAAATTATCTCATTAGTTTATCTCAATTATCTAATTATTTTTTAACTGCTGAACAACCTGCCATAGTTGTAATTTTAATGGCTTCTGTTGCAGGTAAAGTATCATTTCTGTTTACTACTTCCTGTACAACGTTTCTGGTGATTTCTTCAAAAACACTTTCTATAACTGATGCTGTTTGCATTGCTGCAGGGCGACCGAAATCTCCGGCTTCACGAATAGATTGTACAATTGGCACTTCTCCTAAAAACGGAACATCTAAATCTTCGGCCAGGTTTTTTGCCCCTTCTTGTCCAAAAATATAGTATTTATTATCAGGCAATTCTTCAGGTGTAAAATAGGCCATATTTTCGATAATTCCCAAAACAGGAACATTGATGTTATCCTGCATAAACATAGCTACTCCTTTTTTAGCATCGGCAAGAGCCACAGCCTGAGGAGTACTTACTACCACAGCACCTGTAATTGGTAATGATTGCATGATCGAAAGATGAATGTCTCCCGTTCCTGGAGGTAAGTCGATTAGCATAAAATCTAAATCGCCCCAATCTGCATCAAAAATCATTTGGTTCAACGCTTTTGCAGCCATTGGACCTCTCCAGATTACAGCCTGACTTGGCGCTGTAAAGAAACCAATAGAAAGTATTTTGATATCATAACTTTCAACAGGTTTCATTTTTGATTTTCCGTCAACGTTTATCGAAATTGGTTTTTCGTTTTCAACATCAAACATAATTGGCATCGATGGCCCGTAAATATCGGCATCAAGAATACCTACATTAAAGCCCATTTTAGCAAGCGTTACAGCAAGATTTGCAGTAACAGTCGATTTTCCTACACCACCTTTACCAGAAGCAACGGCAATAATATTTTTGATTCCAGGAATAGCTTTTCCTTTTATTTCATTAGGATTTTCCTTTGCTTCAACCTTAATGTTTACTTTGATTTTTGCGTCAGGAGATACCAATTCAAGAATTGTTTTTTTGATATCGTCTTCGGCTCTTTTTTTAATGTGCATTGCTGGTGTGTGTAAAAGTAAATCTACCACAACTTCATCACCAAAAGTAATGACATTGGCAACAGCACCACTTTCAACCATATTTTTTCCTTCTCCTGCTATAGTGATTGTCTCTAGAGCTTTAAGAATTTCTTTTCTATCTAATTTCATTTTAATCTACTGTTTTCTATTGAAAGAAACCAATTTAGGCATTGTGTTTATTTAAACTGATTTCAGACTACAAAGATAACAGATTATGTTCGGATTCAAACCCTTTTAAATTGTATTTATTGATATACAGATTACTCAAAATGATTCTGACGCTTTGTATTTGCTTTCTTACAATATAATTAGAAAGAAAATTTTATCTAAAATGCTGTATTAAAAATTATTTTTAGGTGAAAAACGGATGAATTTTATGATGAATTTTAAAATGAAGATGATTAAAATGTCAATAATCTTAGCTATATTTGAGTACCCAAATTTATGATTTCCAATGTTTGAAAAGTATATGAACAACTCATTTTTGGATAAATTATGGGGTTTCGGTATTTTTTGAATAGAATTTCTTTCTAATTTAAATCTAAGAAATATGCGAAACTTTACTTCTTTATTTGTAATTATTGCCGTTAGTTTTCTGATGTCTTCTTTTGAATCTTCAGCTAAAGAGACACTTCTGAAAAATAAAAGAACGGAACTTGAAAATGTTTTTGGATCAGGAAAATATGTTTCAAAAGCTACTGTTGATGCGGAATCAATTACTCAGTTTTACAAAAAATATCCCAAATTAAAAAAATACCAAAATGATGTTCTGGATCTTTATAAAAAGAAAGAATATAAGTTGATCTGGTACGATGATAAAAGTGTTAGCGAATTTGGTGCACTATTGTATCACAAAGTTCAACTGCTTAACGATCAGGGTATAAAGGCAACTATGCCCTACATGGATTTGGTAGATGATGTTTTTAATGAAAATGTTACTGCTGATTTACCACAAATCGATACAGAACTTTTATTGTCGAATATGTATGTCTTTTATGCCAGTAATGTTTACTCGGGCGTTGATCCTGCAACTTTAAAGAAAATTGGTTGGTTTTTGCCTGCCAAAACGATTTCGTATGTAAAGATTTTAGATTCGCTAATGGTCGATCCGGACAGGTTAAATAAAGATGAAAATCTTTTATTTGGTCAATATTATAAATTAAAGGCTGCATTAAAAAAATATCGAAACATAGAAAAAAACAATCTATGGACAAAAATTGATATCGATGCCGCTAATTATAAAGACCTGAGACCTTTTGATAGCGGAGTTGCGGTAAAACAAATCAGGCAGCGTTTGTTTGTGATTGGAGATTTGGCACAGGATTCTAAAAGTCAGGTTTATGATGAAGAAATGATGGCGGGTATTTTAAAGTATAAAGCAAGATATGGTCTAAAACTAAATTATGCTTTAACTAAAGAACATATCGACCAAATGAATGAACCTATTGGTAATAGTATAAAAACGATAATGCTAAACATGGAACGCTGTCGATGGATACCAGCACAATTGGCTCAGGCGAGCGAATATGTTATGGTAAATATTCCGTCGTTTAAACTGGTGTATGTAAAAAATGGAAAATACGAATTAGTATCGGATGTTTTTGTGGGAACCAGAATGACCGAAACTGTCATTTTTAGTGGTAATATGGACAGGATTGTTTTTAGTCCGTATTGGTATGTGCCGCAGAGTATCATTAAAAACGAATTAAAACTAAAAATGGCAGAAGATAAAAACTATCTGGCCGATCATAATATGGAATGGAACGGAGGGAATGTAAGACAAAAACCTGGACCTAAAAACTCTTTGGGACTGGTTAAATTTATGTTTCCAAATCCCAATGATATTTATTTGCATGATACGCCGGCCAAAAGTTTGTTTGAGTTCGAAAAACGTATTTTTAGCCACGGATGTATCAATGTAAAAGAAGCAAAAGGTCTGGCACTTGCTATTTTAAAAGACAATCCTGACTGGCCGGCAGATAAAATAGATCAGGCCATGAGTGGTGAAAAAGAAACCACTTGTATGCTCAAAAACAAAATCCCAATTTATATAGGTTATTTTACAGCCTGGGTAAGTGAGAACGGCGATATTGGTTTTTATCCGGATGTATACGACAGAGATCCGCAATTGGATAAACTATTATATTCAGACGCTGTGGTGTCAAAATAAAAAAAAGAAAGCCGCCAAATCACTAAAATTTGGCGGCTTTCCTGAAAAAATGGTCTACAAGCTTATTCGTATTTTAAATATTTAAGGATATCTATTTTGGTAACCTGATAGGCTTTTGTTAAAACAATAATCAGAGTCAGTACCACTAAAGCAATCAAAGCAAAACTAAACGGAACAACCGAAATATTGATTCTAAAGGCAAAATCTTCCAGCCATTTTTGAAGTAAAATGTAAGCCGGTATAATACCAATTACAAATCCCATCAAACAAAAACCAAAATATTGTTTTGAAAGTTCTTTTAGCAAAGCATCAGTTTCTGCGCCCAGTGTTTTTCTTATTGCAATTTCTTTTAGTCTTCTCTCCATAGAAAAAGAAGCCAGGGCAAATAATCCAAAAACAGCAATAATAATTACTACAAGATTTAGAATAAAAAACAAATTCTTTTGTTTTACTTGTTCCTGATAGGTTTGGGCAAAGTCTTTATTTACAAACTCATAGGAAAACGGAAAATCCTGATTGATGTTTTTCTCCCAATAAGATTTTAGTTTGGCTAAAGTCTCGGTCAAATTATCAGGAGAAACCTTTACATAAATATCGTCAAAGTTATTCCATTTTAATGTTTTGAGATTAATAAAAACCATTGGAGGAACTTCATCTTGTAATCCGGTTATATTAAAATCTTTAACAACGCCCACTATTTTAAATTTTAAGTTTCCTTTTTCATTTCCCCAACCGGAACTTATTATGGTATTTATAGGGTTTTTGAGCCCTAGTTTTTTTACCATGGTTTCGTTTATTAACCAGTTGCTTACAGTATCTGAGGCATATTGTGGAGATAAATCACGGCCTTTAACAATCTTGATTTTCATCATATCAAGAAAGCCAAAATCCATCTCTATATTTCGGGGTTGTACAAAAATACCATTGTATGTAAGTCCTGAACTTGATTTGCTGCTGTTTCCAAAAGATCCTGCAAAAGTAGAAGCGTCAATAACCCCCGACATTTTTAGGATTTCTTGTTTGGTAACCAGATACTTTTTATTTTTTTTAGCATAATCCTGATAATTAAATGGAATTCTGATTACCTGATCTCCGCTAAAACCAAGGTCTTTATTCATCATATAATCTACCTGTGAGTTTACAATTAAAGCGCCTATGATAAAAAATGCCGCAATACCAAACTGAAAAATCAACATCGAATTTCGAATCCAGATGCCGCTTTTACTTCTGGAGAAGTTTCCTTTTAAAACTTTTAAGGTTTCAAAATTCGAGATATAAACAGCAGGAAATATACCCGCAAGAAGAATCACTAATCCAAATATAAAAATAAGCTGCAGATAAAATTCACTGCCATTCATAGTTAGAGATTTCTGTAAAAAGTTGTTGTAATAAGGTAGTGAAAGTTCTACTATTGCTAAGGCAAAAAGAATCGCCAAAGTCACAGTTATGGCTGTTTCAAATATAAATTGAAGTGTAATTTGCTTTTTGGTAGCACCTACAATTTTACGAACCCCAACTTCCTTAGCGCGTTTTATGGCAGAGGCTGTTGCCAGATTGATGTAGTTTACTAAAGACAAGGTTAGAATCAAAATAGACAAACCAACCATAATATACAGCAATTGCAAATTCCCTTTTCCTTCAGGGAAATTTTTTCCTTGTGAAGATTTTGTGCTGTGCAGGCGAGCTTCGTCTAATCGATCTAAAATAACGCTTATTTCTCCATTTTCTTTTACATATTGTTCAGGAGTCTGGCCATTTGCTTTTGCATCTTTTAGAGTTCTATTGACATAGTTTACGTTTTGCATTTTCTTTAAAAGAGTATTTACATCAGTCCCTTTTTTAGCTTTAATTAGTAAACCATAACTAAAATTTCCCCACTGATCCAAATCACTTTCACGTACTACTCCTCCAAACACAAAATTAGGTTCAACAGAAGAAGGGCGTATAACTTTGTAAACCGATTTTACAATATAATCTTTGTTATTAAAATTAAGTGTTTGACCTATTGGATCTTCCTTTTTGAAAATTTGCTTCGCTGTTTCTTCAGAAATAGCAACACTGTTGTTTTCTTTTAGAATATTTGTTTTGGCACCTTTTACAATTGGGAAAAGAAAAATATCAAAAAAACCATTGTCTGATACGGTTATTTTTTTATCAAATATTTTTTGGCCTTTATATTTTACCAGACCATCACTATACCAGGAGTTAAAGAAGCTGATTTGTTCAATTTCCGGGATAGTTTCCTTACAGGTTTTTCCAAATGGTATCGTGCTTGAAGACCATGTATCTCCAGTTGAGCCAATTTTATTTAAAACCTGATATACATTTTCTTTTTCAGGATTCCATTGATCGTAGGCGTTTTCGTTGTTCCAATATAAAATGGCAAAAATAACACCGGCGATCCCAATGCTTAATCCCATGACATTTAAAAACGAAAACAGTTTGTTTTGCTTTAAATGATATATAAATATTTTAAACCAGTTAAAAATCATGATAGTTTTATTATAGTTGTTACAGTTGCTTTTTAATGTAATCTAACCAGGCTTTTAAGCCTGCTCGATTTTTATATCATTGCTAATATTTTGCAAACAAATCCCACCAGGAATAAGATTGCGGTTACAATAAATTTGATCATTTTTTAATTATTTAGCGTCCATAAAAACATCCACATTTCTCTGATTTAATTTTTCAGAAAATATCACACCATCTTTCATATGTATCGTTCTTTGCGAGAAAGAAGCATCATAATCTGAGTGGGTAACCATCAAAATAGTAGCTCCTTTAGCGTGCAAATCCGTTAAAAGTTCCATTACTTCATTACCATTTTTACTATCCAGATTACCGGTTGGCTCATCGGCCAGAATAATTTTAGGATCGTTTACCAAAGCTCTTGCCACCGCAACCCTTTGTTGTTGCCCTCCGGAAAGTTGTTGCGGATAATGTTTTAATCGGTGCGAAATATTAAGCTTCTCGGCAATCGCTTCGATTTTTTGTTTTCTTTCTGATGCTTTTACATTGTTATAAAGCAAAGGCAATTCGATATTATCGTAAACTGAAAGTTCATCTATAAGGTTAAAATTCTGAAAAATAAAACCAATGTTTTCTTTACGAACAATAGCTCTTCCTTTCTCTTTTAAACCCACCATTTCCTGATCTAATAATTTATAACTTCCAGCAGAAGCACTGTCAAGAAGACCAATGATATTTAATAAAGTCGATTTTCCGCAACCAGAAGGTCCCATGATAGTAAGGAAATCACCTTTTTTAATTTCTAAAGAAATCCCGCTTAAAGCCGAAGTTTCTACTTCTTCCGTTCTAAAAACTTTGGTTAAATTTTGAATTGTTATCATAGTTTTAATTTTAGTTGTTATTGATTATTTTTTGATTGATGATTGAAACTTAATTGATTTATTTTTTGCCACTAATTTATTTTTTCAGGATGCTTAAAATTCGTGCTCATTCGTGGCGAACTTTTTTTTAGATTGTAAACTGAGACTGAGACTGAGACTGAAAACCGCGACTGAAACCTGAAAACCGTTACTGAGAACTAATCGACAACTCCTCGATATCTTTATAGTCTGTATAAGATGAAGTAATAACAGATTCTCCTTCTTTCAAGCCTTCCAGGACTTCATAATACGAAGGATTTTCTCTTCCTAATTTTATATTTCTTCTTACGGCTTTATTTCCTTTTACAACAAAGATCCATTTTCCTGCGGTTTCCTGATTAAAACTTCCTTTTTGGATGACAAGAGTTTTATTTTTCTCTGATAAAATTAGCTTCACGCCAAAACTAAGTCCGTCTTGTAATGCAACAGCATCTTTAGAGGTAAAAGCCAGTTCTACTATAAAATGTCCGCCTTTTACTTCGGGTATTACTTTGGTAACTAAAACTTCAAGGTTTTTTCCTTTAAATTCTACCTGACCTCTTAAGCCTTCACGTATTTTTTCAAGATAAAATTCATCTACATCAGCGGTAAGTTTATAACCTTGTTTAGAATCTATTTTCCCGATGCTTTCGCCAGCCTGAAAAGTTTTTCCTAAAACAGGTTGAAACGAAGTCAATCGGCCGGATTCAGGAGCTATAATCAGGAAATTCTTTTTGTTGTTTCTTAAAATATCCAAACTTTTTTCCATGGTTTGAATCGAATGATTGATTTGCGAAATCTGAATTTGATTCGTTTGTTTTTCTTTTTGAATACTTTGCTGAATCGTTCTTTTGCGTTCTTCCTGAAAACGAAGGCTTTCTTTAAAAGTATTCCAGTCATTTTTCGAAATTACCTCTTTCTCATACAATCGGGCATTCATATCGTACAATCTTTTGGCATCATTGTAATCGTGTTCAATTAAAACCAAATCTTTGTTGAGGTTTAATTCCTGATTTCTGATGTTTAGTTTGCCGGAATTCAAATTGTTAATTTGTTCGATAATGGCAGTTTCCTGAGTCAGGTAATTCAATTCGGTATTTGGGTTGTACAAACGTGCCAGCGATTGACCTTTAGTGACCATGGCGCCATTTTCGACAAAAATCTCTTTTACAGATCCTCCTTCTGTAACATTTACAAGCATCACATTCAAAGGTTCTACTTTAGCCTGAAAAACAACAAAATCTTCAAAAAAAGCTTTTTCAACTTTCTGGATACTTAATTCTTCTGCTTTTACATTTAAACTTCTTTTAGTGTTAAACGAAAAAAAGACGATTGTTGCCAAAACTAAAAAAACTCCAATTGCTATTGTGAGATATCTAAATTTTCTATTTTTACGAGGAATTACTTTGTCCATTTCTTTAATAATTTACTGATTACCAATAGGTAAATACTGTGCCATAAAAATTATTATTTGTAAAGTGTTGATTTTAAAGAAGCTTTAAAAACCATTCAAAAAAGAAGTGTTCGATAATGAACAGTTGACCGTTCGTTATCGAACAAAAAAAGACATCATGCGAAAAAAACAAGCCCAAATATTAATCGTCAACGACCAGGAAGAAATTCTTTTTTCGGCAAAAATGATTCTCAAAAAACATTTTGAAACCATTTTTACAGAAAATAGTCCTAAAAAAATCATCTCTATTTTAAATGAAAATGAAATAAATGTGGTTTTATTAGACATGAATTACCGAATTGGTTTCGAAGATGGGCGCGAAGGGATTCACTGGCTCAAAGAAATTAAGATACTTTCGCCACAAACCGTAGTGATTTTAATGACCGCTTTTGGTAAAATTGATACTGCAGTTGAAGGAATAAAAATTGGTGCTTTTGATTATGTTCTAAAACCTTGGAATAACGAAAAATTACTCGAAATAATTGATAAGGCTGTGGCCGAAAGCAGAAAAAACAGCAAAAAAGTGCCAGAAGAAAAACCGGTAAAAAACTATTTTGTTGGCAATTCCCTTAAAATAAAACAAGCCTATTCTATTGCCGAAAGAGTAGCCAGAACAGATGCTAATGTTTTGATTCTGGGCGAAAACGGAACCGGGAAATATGTTTTTGCAGAGTTTATTCATCTCAATTCAGAACGAAAAGCACAGCCATTTGTGCATGTTGATTTAGGATCTTTGAGCGATAATTTATTCGAAAGCGAACTTTTTGGTTATGCAAAAGGCGCTTTTACAGATGCTAAAACAGATACAGCAGGAAGATTTGAAATAGCTTCTGGCGGAACTATTTTTCTCGATGAAATAGGGAATATTCCGTTGCATTTACAATCGAAACTATTACACGTTTTGCAAACCAAAACCGTTACCCGTTTAGGAGAAAGTAAACCAAGACCTTTGAATGTTCGTGTAATTGCAGCAACAAACAGTGATATAAAAGCTGAGGTTAAGAACAAAACATTCCGCGAAGATTTACTGTATCGCATCAATACAATGGAAATTCATTTGCCTTCGTTACGCGAACGAAAAGATGATATTGTACCCATGGCGTATTTTATCCTGGATAAGATTGCTGAAAAATACAATCATGGTCCCGAAGCTTCGGGATGGCATTTTGAAGACAATGTAGCAACATATTTAGAAAAATATCCCTGGAAAGGAAATATTCGCGAATTGGAAAATAAGATTGAACGCGCCTTGATTTTAGCAGATAATAATACTATTTCTGTAAACAATCTGGATATTTTAGATTTCGAAGAAATTCAGGAAAACGATGAGAATCCGTTATCAGAAATGGAAAAAAGTGCGATCGAAAAAACACTCTTCAAATACAACGGAAACATCAGTAAAACAGCCGAAGAATTAGGTTTATCAAGAGCAGCTTTATACAGAAGAATCGAGAAATATGACTTAAAAAATTAATTTTACCGCAAAGCACGCAAGGTATTTTTTAGGTTTGTTTGTAATTGGTTTTATTAAGTTCGCAAAGCTGTTTCTAGCGAACTTTGCGTAAACCTTTGCGAACCTTGCGGTTAAATCTTCAGCTACAGATGCCAATAAAAAAATAAAATAATGAAAAACTGGAAATTTTATAATGCTTTGTTTATAAGGGTTCTCTTTATTATGATTCCCTTTTTCTTTTGCGTTTTTTTAATTTATAAAACGCTTTATTACAATGCAATTTTGGTTGGTTTTTTTATAATCTTGCTATTGTTCGAGATGTATTTTTATATCAAAAATCACTCTTTATTTTATGATAAAATATTGCTTTCAATTTTGCAGAAAGATTTTTCGACCAATTTTCCGCCAGAATATAAGGAACAGAAATTTAGCAACTTATATCTTTTATACAATACTTTAAAATACCAGCAACAAGAGCAGACTTCAAAAGAATTGGTTTATCAGTCGATTTTGAATAATATAGATACAGCAACTTTAATTCTCGAAAAAGAGAACGATGACTGGAGTATTTTTTTAATGAATGATTGCTTCTCCAGTTTATTTAAAGTGCCAAAAGTAAGTCATTGGAAATACTTTAAAAATTATTTGCCATCACTTTGCAATGAAATTGAGCAAACAGAATTTACAGAGTTGAAATCGGCAATTTCGATTAAAATAGAAGAACAGGATGTGCAGACATTTGTATTGCAGACATCTTCTACAAAAACGTACGAAAAAGAATATTTCATTATTTTATTGGATAGTATTCAGCGCGTGATCGAGAAAAAAGAAAAAGAAGCCTGGATTAATTTAATGAAAATTATTTCGCATGAATTGATGAATTCCTTAACGCCAATTCGTGCGCTTTCGCAGAATTTATTGCAGATTGTCGATCAGGAAAAACTCGAAGAAGATGATTTCGACGATATCAAAAGCAGTATTTCGACTATTATCAATCGAAGTGATCACTTGCAGGTTTTTGTAGAGAATTACAGAAAACTCGCCATGCTTCCGACTCCAACGAAACAAATGACGCCAATAAATTTACTTTTAGAAGATTGTATGCGCATCATGAACCCGATTTTGAAAGCGGAGAATATCGAATTGGTCAATGAAATTAGCAGTCCAAGATCTATTTTGATTGATAAAAGTCAGATCGAACAAGTGATTATTAATCTAATAACCAACAGTGTTTATGCTTTAAAAGAAAAGGCAGAAAAGAAAATGTTCTTGTCCAGTTATACGGATAATAATCGTTTTTTTATCACCATTTCAGACAACGGAAAAGGAATCGACGAAGAGATTCGGGAAAAAGTATTTCTGCCATTTTTCACCACCAGAAAAGACGGCGCCGGAATTGGTTTAACACTTTCTAAAAACATCATCGAAGCACACGGTGGTTACTTAAGCTACCAAACCGATGAAGATAAAACAAGCTTTGTGATTTGCTTGATCTGATTTTTTTTTTTCACCATATAAGTGATATAAGTTCATATTAAAGATTGCGCATAATGTTCTCGCAAAGTTTCAAAGCTGTTTGTATTAATCGCGCAAAGTCGCAGAGTCGCGAAGAAAAACTTAAAAAATAAAACTTAGTGGCTTTGCGACTTTGCGCGATTAAATGACAAAGTAAATCAAGACAATACTTTTAAATGAACTTATATCACTTATATGGTAGAAACCTCAGGCGTCCAAAAGTGTTTCTTCAAGTCTATGATTTGATTATCGACCACCTCAATACCTTCGCTTTCCAGAAGCTGCTGCATTAAATTAGTTCCGTCAAAATGATGTTTTCCTGTCAAAAGCCCTTTTCGGTTTACGACCCTGTGCGCCGGAACATCTTCCATGTTATGGCATGCATTCATCGCCCAGCCTACCATTCGGGCAGAACGGGCTGTTCCTAGAGCTTTCGCAATAGCGCCATAAGAAGTTACTTTCCCGTACGGAATTTGTCTGGCGATCGCATAAACTCTTTCAAAAAAATTATCTTCAGCCATACGTTTAAGTTGTTTTTACCATTAAGATATTAAGGTTCATGAAGTCAAAGCTTAACTTTTATTGAAAAATAATTAAGAAAGTGAAGTTTCAAAAAGTAGTGCTTAATTTTTCTTAATTACTTAATGGTTCAATTTTAGAAAGCTAAATTTTAATCGTCCAAAATATTTTAACCAAAATAGTAATTCAGGATATTAAAAAGTGTTGCAATAGCAATTAAACCTGTAATGCTTCCTATAATGTTATTCATGTTTCGCATCAGGTAATCGGTTTTCTTTTCGATTCTTCCAAAGAAACCAATGTAGCTGTACAAAGCTGCAAACGAACCCAAAACAGACCCGAATACAAAAGTAAAAATAATGTTGTTTTCGAATGCAAAAAGATGATACGAAGCCAGCGTAACACTTACTACAACGTAATACGGAATAGGGAAGAAGTTCAAACCGGATAATAACATTCCCAGAAAGAAACGACTTTTTTTGCTGCTCTTTTTAATCTTCGATTTTTTGGCTTTTGGTTCTTTTGCGATAAACAAAAAGTAAATCGTAAGAATAGAAAAAATAGCAAATCCAACCTCACGCAACAATGTTACCACATCAGGGCGATTGTCGATTACCTGCGCAAATAAAACAGCTAAAGAAACCTGAAAAAAGATTACTAAAACCGCACCGGCAACAAACCATAAAGCGTTCTTTTTCCCCTCTTTCATGTTCACTTTTGCGGCCGTCATATTGATTAGTCCTGGTGGAATAATCCCAATGAAAGCGGCAATAAAACCTGAAAGTAATGGGGTAAGTAATGCCATTCAGTTATTTAATGGGTTGGAAAAACGTTCTTAAAATTAAATTAGTCTTTAATTTTAAAGCGAATATACGTAATTGCCTTGTTAATTTCTAAATATTGTTTCTCGTAAAAAGTCTGAAAAGCAGTAACTTCCTCAGGACTTCCTTCGTTTGTATATACATTATGGTTCGCGTATAAAACCTCATGTCCTTCACCGTGAAGCAATCCAAGAGTATAACCGTGCATGAATTCGCTATCGGTTTTTAGGTTGACAACACCGTCTTTTTTAAGGATTTTTTTATACAATTTCAAAAACTCAGAGTTGGTCATTCTGTGTTTTGTCCTTTTGTATTTAATTTGCGGATCCGGAAAAGTAATCCAGATTTCATCCACTTCATTTTCATTAAAAATATGGTCGATCAATTCGATTTGAGTACGAATAAAAGCCACATTATGAAGTCCGGTTTCTACAGCGGTTTTTGCACCTCTCCAGAAACGCGCTCCTTTAATATCGATTCCGATAAAATTTTTGTCAGGATATCTTTCTGCCAATCCAACAGAATATTCACCTTTTCCACATCCTAATTCTAAAACTAAAGGATTATCATTTTTAAAGAAATCAGAGTTCCATTTCCCTTTCAGAGGCATTAAATCGCCTACAACTTCTTCTCTGGTTGGTTGAAAAACGTTTTGAAACGTTTCGTTTTCTCTGAATCTTTTTAGTTTATTTTTACTTCCCACTTTTACAAAAATTTTCAGCAAAATTAAGGAATATAAACGAATGAAAATAGCCGAATTAGGTTTTAAAGTTTTTTGCCCCAAATTACACGAATTTTCGCGAATTCATTTTTGTATGTATTGTGGACAAAATATCGAAATTCCTGGCTGTTTTTTTTGCCACAGATTTCACAGATTAAAATGATTTTTTAATTAAAATTGTCTAATTAATGTAGTCCCTACGGGACAAACTTACTTTCGTTTTTTTTACCAATATTTAATCTCTACGAGATATACTCCGTTAGGAGTTAAATATTGGTAGAAAATAATTGTTACCACGCCAGACATGTCCCGTAGGGACTACACATTCATATTTTCGATTAATCAAAAAAAAATCATTTTAATCTGTGAAATCTGTGGCAAACTTTCTTTACCCGTAATGCGCCTCAGTAATAGGTTTTAATTTAGGATCAAGCGTTTCATCGTGTTGCGATAAATCAAGACCAATATGTTCATTTTCTTCAGAAACACGAAGCGGAATAATAAAGTTCGTTACTTTAAACAAGAAATAAGCCCCGAAGAAAGTAAAGATCGAAACCAAAACCAATGCCATCATATGATGACCAAAAACATTCCAGCCTCCGTGAAGTAAACTTGCATCTTTGCCGTGAGCAAAAATGGCGGTTAGAATCATTCCCATGATTCCACCAACACCGTGACAGGCAAAAACGTCAAGCGTATCATCAAATCTTTTAGAGAAACGACAATTTACAACCGAGTTAGAAACCAAAGCCGTGATGAAACCAAAGAACATACTTTCAGGAACCGATACAAATCCTGCTGCAGGAGTAATGGCAACTAAACCTACAACAGCACCAATACAAGCGCCAAGAGCAGAAACTTTTCTACCGTTCATTCGATCAAAGAAAACCCAGGTTAACATCGCGGCGGCAGATGAAGTTGTCGTTGTAGCAAAAGCCATTGCAGCAGTTCCGTTGGCCGCAAGAGCAGAACCCGCATTGAACCCGAACCATCCAAACCATAACATTCCGGTTCCTAATAATACAAACGGAATATTGGTAGGGATATGATCGCTATTTTTTCTTTTTCCTAAAACCAGAACTCCTGCTAAAGCAGCAAATCCAGAACTCATGTGTACTACAGTTCCTCCGGCGAAATCTTTTACACCAAAATAACTTCCTAAAACACCCGTAGGATACCAAACCGAGTGGCACAAAGGAGCATATATGAAAATCGTAAACAAACTAATGAATAGCAAATAAGAGATAAATCGAACGCGTTCTGCAAACGAACCCGTAATAATTGCCGGAGCGATAATAGCAAATTTCATTTGGAACAAAGCAAATAACATAAACGGAATCGTATTGGCCAATTGTTTATGAGGCAAAACCCCCACATAATCCATAAAAGCAAAAGTGGTTGGATTCCCAAAAAAGCTATAAAAATGTTCGCCTGAGCCAAAACCTACAGGATCACCAAAAGCCAGACTAAAACCCACAACAACCCATAAAAGAGTTACAACGCCCAGACAAATAAAACTTTGCAACATGGTCGAAATCACATTTTTTCGGCCTACCATTCCTCCGTAGAAAAAAGATAATCCCGGCGTCATGATCAAAACCAGACAGCAAGAGGTCAACATCCAGGCAACATCGGCAGGAACAATATGATCCGTAGTGCCAAATTCAGATAATACATAACTATTTTCAGTAACTGTTGGCCAAAATGCGCCTGTAATACAAACAATACTTATAATAATAAAGGAGATGATCCAGCGTTTTTCTATTTTCATTTTTCAAATACTTTATTTAACCCTATTTTTTTTGGGGTCAAAGTTAAAAAAAAATAAAGATTTTGATTTTCAGGGCTAATAAAATAGAGGGCAGGCTTTTATTTTAGTCAATTTTGTAAAATTCGATCCATTTTTTTGAGAGTATCTTATTTTGAACTTCTAATTTACGTATAAAATTGCCAATTGTATTATAATTAATTTGATATACGGCGCTGTAAAGCACTCGAAAAGTTAGGATTATAATAAGAAAGTTCGAAATTGTTTATTTTTTCTGAAGCTTCGCAATAAGAATGTCTTCGATTGGCGCTTTTATTTTAGTAACCGCATCCACTTCGTCATTAGGAATCGTCATCGATAACACATAATGCTGAATTTTCCATTCTTTTCCCACTTTTACCAAAACACCAGAACCACGGCAAATTTTCATCTGCGTATTCAGCAATTCATCAAACCAAGCAATTTTTCCCGATTTATCAAAAAAGATATGACGTTCCAGAGCCGTAAAATTCCAGGTTGTTCCTTTGTCAAAAAACGGTTTTGCCCACACTTTAAAGTCTTTTTTGGTCCAGTTTTCGGTAGCATCGGTTCCAATAAAAATTCCGTCTTCGGCAATCAAATCAAAGTACGCGTCGAATTTTACATCACCAGCAGCCTTATGCCATGCATCGATAGTTTGACTGACTTTGTCTTTTTCAGAAGTTTGTGCATTCGCAAAAGTCGCAACGAATAATAAAAGTAAGATTGATTTTTTCATGAGGTTTTATTTTGGATTTAAAGTTAAGGAATATTGCAGTATTCTTTCACCATATAAGTAATGTAAGTTCATTTAAAAAGTTT
>Ga0247810_10001038_pt1 | contig 19592 bp, 17 predicted proteins | sample UWRJL119311C1_FD_179918 | JGI IMG/M metagenome (GOLD analysis project Ga0247810, IMG submission 179918) | Plant litter microbial communities from Arlington Agricultural Research Station in Wisconsin, United States - UWRJ-L119-311C-1 | ecosystem: Environmental > Terrestrial > Plant litter >... | reverse complement strand
CCGATGGCGAGTATATGCTGCGGATTGATGTAATGGATTTCTTCAGGTTCGATCTTGAGGGCCCACCGGTTCAGTCCCGGGTGATCTTCTTTCTGTCCGGTATAAACAACGTTGTCTGTAGTATCGATGCCAATAACGAAAGAAGGATTGGGTCTTCCGCCAATGTGCAGTCCTTTCCGCTGACCAATGGTATAATAATGCGCGCCGATATGATCTGCGACTTCGATTCCCATTGATCGTTCGAAAGAGAAGGGGGTGCTTAGTTCTTCGATGTTTTCAAAAGATCTTTCAAGCGAATGATAAGAAGTAAATTGATCTTTAGATTCTTCTATTTCAATAACTTTACCGTGCTTAACTTTAAGCTGTTGTTGAAGGAATTCCGGAAGACTTATTTTGCCGACAAAACACAATCCCTGGGAATCTTTTTTGTCTGCGGTAACCAGTCCGATCTCTTTTGCAATAGCGCGTACTTCGTGTTTTTGCAGGTCGCCTATAGGGAAAAGTGCTTTGGATAATTGTTCCTGCGAAAGCTGGCACAGAAAATAAGATTGGTCCTTTCCCGGATCAAGGCCGGCCAATAGGTGATGAATGCCGTCTTCTGAGGTTGTTTTACGACAGTAATGACCCGTGGCTACATAATCAGCTCCAAGCTCAAGTGCGGCTTTCAGGAATACATCGAATTTGATCTCGCGGTTACAAAGTACGTCCGGATTGGGCGTGCGGCCGGATTCGTATTCGCTGAACATATAGTCTACGATGCGCTCTTTGTATTCAACGCTGAGATCAATTACCTGGAACGGGATTCCAAGGCTTTCCGCCACTAGTAGAGCGTCATTTGAGTCGTCTATCCATGGACAATCGTTGGATAAGGTAACTGTTTCGTCATGCCAGTTGCGCATGAACAGACCAATAACCTCGTAACCTTGTCGTTGCAATAAATAGGCGCTAACACTGGAATCTACACCGCCGGAAAGTCCGACAACCACTCTTTTCATGTTGCAAAATTACTGCTTATTTCAGGGAGTTAAAAATTAATTTTAAGGCACATTCTTGATATGTTACATAAGTAATTGTGTATTAATTACAATTGTAACCAAGCAATAAAGGTTTGGTTTTTGTGTTTATTTTAAGCTGAATTACGATGTGTCGTTTTTTCAATTTATCTTCGTTTAAATGAAAGCTCTTGCGGTTCTTTTTCTTTTGCTTGCTTCGTCTGTTTACGGACAGGATTGTTCGCGCGTCTGGCTGAAGGGAAAGGTGGTGGATACAACACGGCCGCAAACGTTTTATAACCTGATGGTCGTGAACCGGACAACCGGCAAAGGAGTGTTTGGTCAGCCGGACGGATCCTTCGGTGTTTATGTGAATGCGAATGATTCCATTAATCTGTCGGTTAAAGGTTATTCGATGGTTGGTTTCCGGGTAATTCCTGATTCGAATTGCCAGTTTATCTGCGAATATGCGATCATGGAAAAAGCGACAGAGCTGGACCCTTTTGTGGTGAAGCCGTTAAAGACCTTGCAGCAGATCAAAGATGAAAGGGCAACGCTGGCTTTGAGGGAGACGCGAACAATTACCGGGCTTGAAGCTTTTCAGAGTCCGATCACAGCGCTTTATCAGCGGTTCTCACAGAAAGAACAGTCGAAAGCAAAGGTTGCTGAAATGGAATACCGCGATTCGAAGGAAAAGGTGCTGCAGGAATTGCTTCAGCTTTATGTTGCCTACGACGTTATCAATCTTTCCAGTGAAGAGTTCGAGGATTTCATCGGTTTCCTGGCTATGGATGAGAATTTCCTGAAAACGGCTTCTGATATGGAGCTTATCACGTTTATCAAGGATAAGTTCGAGCACTATAAACGGATCAAAGGCTACAACAATTAATCTTCGGTAGCCTGTTCGTTACTGTCTTCCATTAATTGCTTCTCATACATTTCTGCATACAATCCTTTCTGTGAAACAAGCTCCTGGTGATTCCCGGTTTGGATAATCGTGCCGTCATCGATGACAATGATTTTGCTGGCATTTCGAAGAGAGGAAATCCTGTGGCTCACAATTACGGTTGTGGTCGCTGATTCTGTACTGTAGCGCTGCAGGTTTCGCAGGATGGTTTCTTCGGTTTCGGTATCAACAGCCGATAAGCAGTCGTCCAGTACTAAAAGCTTCGGATTTCTAACTAATGCGCGGGCAATACTGATGCGTTGTTTCTGTCCGCCGCTCAGGTTAACGCCCCGTTCGCCGAGCAATGTGTCAAACCCGTGCTCGAATGACTGAATGTTGTGCAGAACGTGCGCATCTTTTGCTGCGGCCTCAATTCGCTCTGGCGTGTAGGTTTCGTCGTTGCTTCCGAAGGCGATGTTGTTCCGGATACTGTCTGAAAAAAGGAAAACGTCCTGAGGAACGACACTGCTTTGCTTGCGGTACTGCTCGAGGTTTATTTTGCGAAGATCCTGGTTGTTGTAGGTCACTTCTCCGTGAGTGGGATCGAGCTGACGCAGAAGCAGGTGGGTGAGCGTGGTCTTTCCTGAGCCTGTTCGTCCGATTATCCCAAGTGTTTCTCCTTTATCAATGGTGAATGAGATGTTTTTCAGAACATCTTCATCTGATCCCGGGTAACGGAAGGAAACATTTTCGAAGCTCAGTTGTTCCAGCGGCGTATTTTCTTCGATTGTCGGGTTCTTGATAGAAGAGGTGATCAGCAGGAATTCGTTGATCCGCTGCTGTGATGCGGAGGCCCGCTGAATAATGGAAGTTACCCATCCAACGCTTGCAAACGGCCAGGTCAGCATGTTGACGTACATGATAACGGTAATAATGTCTCCCGGGGTGATTGTTCCCGGAGCTTTCATGACTCCTTCCGGCGGAACGGGAGCTGTGAGCAATCCGCCGATATAGATCGAGAGCAAGGTGCTGGTTCCTATCAGCAGGGAAATGGTTGGCATGAATAAGGCGTTCACCAATACGAGCTTCATGTTCTTTTTGCGGTAGCTTTCCGCGCTGTCGCTGAAACGTTTGCTGGTCTGGCGTTCCTGGATGTAGGCTTTGATTACCCGGATCCCGGAAAAAGTTTCCTGTCCGATGGTGCTGAGTCTTGATTGTTCCTGCTGCACTTCTTTTCCAAGCTTGTTCATTTTGCTGGAAACGATGTAGATAAGGATGGCCATGAGTGGCAGCGGAATCAGGACGTAGAGTGTCAGCTTGCTGTTGATGGCGAGCATCTGGTAAATGATCAGCGGGAAAAGCACAACCAGGTTAATGGTGTACATGATCCCCGGTCCCAGGTATTGGCGCACCTGCGAAACGTCTTCGGATATCCGGTTCATTAAATCCCCGGTCGACTGCGATTTATAGAAGGTGTAATCGAGCTGCTGGTATTTTTCGTAGATCTCGTTCTTCAGGTCGAATTCGATCAGCCTGGAAGAAACGATAATGGTCTGGCGCTGAAAAAACAGGAAGATTCCTTTGCAGATCGAAGCCAGGATATAAAGCCCTGCGAAGGAAAGCGCGCTGTAAAAAACTACATCAAATGCTTTTCCTTCTTTGGCTGCCGAGACGAGCTCATCGCTTGCTTCACCGAATATAAGCGGCATCTGTATGCTGAACAAATTGGTAATAAACAGGAAGATGAATCCCAGGAGCAGGCGCCATCGGTACTTGTAAAAATATTTGTTCAGATAGCTTAGAGACTTCATGCGATAAATTTCCTATTTTTGCGCCGTGATTGCGGCTATTCGTTGCCCCGCAAAATTAGCCATTCACATTGAATTTGTATCGAAAAAACAAAAGCATGTTTGAAGTTAAAGATAGTAAGGATTTGAATTTAACTGAGAATCCGGTCATTGCTCAGATGGGAATTTACAACCACGAGCAGTTGTTGTTCTGCAACGATAACGCAACGGGTTTAAAGGCGATCATTGCGGTTCACAATACGGTTCTCGGGCCTGCGCTCGGTGGAACACGCATGTGGATGTACAACAATGAAATGGAGGCTTTGACAGATGTTTTGCGTTTGTCGCGGGGGATGACTTATAAGAATGCCATTTCAGGATTGAACCTCGGAGGAGGGAAAGCGGTGATCATCGGTGATTCGCGCTCTATGAAATCGGAAGCTCTTTTCCGTCGTTTCGGAAAGTTCGTGAATTCGCTTGCCGGTAAATACATCACGGCAGAAGATGTCGGTGTTTCTCCGCTGGATATGACGTGGGTGAATATGGAAACAGATTACGTTGTTGGCCTGCCCGGAAAAAGCGGCGATCCTTCCCCGGTAACTGCTCACGGTGTTTATGTCGGAATGAAAGCCTGCGCTAAAGAACAGTTTGGTTCTGATTCACTGGCCGGAAAGAAAATTGCGGTGCAGGGTGTTGGTCACGTAGGTGAATACCTGGTGAAAAGCCTGACTGCGGAAGGTGCTGAAGTATTTATCACGGATATTCACGAAGATACGCTGAAGCGTGTTGCCAGTGAATACGGCGCTAAAGTCGTTGGACTGAACGAGATCTACGACATCGATATGGATATTTATGCTCCATGTGCGCTTGGTGCAACGGTGAACGATGATACGTTAAGCCGACTGAAATGTTCGATCATTGCAGGTGCTGCCAACAATCAGCTGGCGAATGAAAAGATTCATGGTCAGGCGGTTGTTGATAAAGGAATTATTTACGCTCCCGATTTCGCATTGAACGCAGGTGGTGTGATCAACTGTTATTCTGAAGTGAAAACGCTTTCGCCTGCATGGGCAATGGGCAAAGCTGAAGAGATCTACACAACTATCGGAAATATCGTAGGACGTTCCAAAGCGGAGAATATTCCTACTTACCAGATTGCAAACAAAATGGCTGAAGAACGTATTCAGTCTATCGGGAACGTTAAACTCCCATTATAATTGAAATAAAACAAAATGCTGAACAGAAGACATTTACGTATTAAAGTTCTTCAGGCGTTGTATGCTTATTTCCAGTCAGACGAAGACAGTCTGAAAAAAACGGAAGCCGAGCTGATGACCTCTGTGGAACGTATCTACGACCTCTACCTATACTTACTGCTCAGCTTCGGCGAACTGAAAGAAATTGCCGAGCACCGGAATGAAGAGAACAAGAAGAAGATCCGCCCTACGGAAGAAGAGCTGAATCCGAACCTGAAGTTCATCAACAGCAAGGTGGTCGAAAGTCTTGCTGCTTCGTATGAATTACGCCTTGCTTCGGAAGATCGCTCGGTGAACTGGATCGGTGATGAAAATCACGAAATGTTCCGCAAGATGTACCTTCAGATGAAGGAAGACGAAACGTATTTTACGTTCATGAACAATGGAGCGGAAGGACTGGATGAAGACATTCAGTTTGCGATCGCCCTGTTCAAGAACGATATCGCGAATTCGCCCTTCCTTTACCATTTCTTCGAGGAAAAAAGCATTCACTGGATGGATGACATCGATCTGGCCTGCACAATGGTGATCAAAACCCTGAAAACCGTTACGGAAGAAGGAAAGATCGAAATTATGCCGTTGTACAAGGATAAGGAAGACGAGCTCGATTTCATCCGCACGCTGCTCCGCAAAACGATCTCAATGGATTCCGAGAACCTGGCGCTGATCGATGATCTGACCAAGAACTGGGAACTGGACCGTATTGCGAAAATGGACATCCTCTTACTGAAAATGGCCATTACAGAGCTGCAGGTTTGCCGCAATATCCCTAAAAAAGTAACTTTAAACGAATACATCGAGATCTCGAAATTTTATTCGACTCCGAAAAGCCATGGATTTATCAATGGAATTCTGGATAAAGCCATCGACAGGCTGGAAGCGGAGAATAAGATCGGGAAGATCGGTCGTGGACTAATGAACGATAAATCATGAGAAAATTAGTGCTGTTAGCAGGTCTCACAATTGGACTGTTCAGTTGTGGATCAAAAGATGATACAGTAGTTGGATTCAAAACTACGATGTCGATCCAATCTGTTTTTGACGCGGGAAAAGTAGCGAAAGGCGAGCTGATCCATGCAAAATTCCAGGTTGAGAACACGGGCGAAAATCCGCTGATCCTTTCGGACGTAAAAGGCTCATGTACCTGTACGGTAGCCGATTTCTCGAAAGATCCTATTGCTCCGGGAGAGAAAGGCTTTATCAAAGCTACGGTGAAAACCGAAGGAGCTTCAACCGGATCGCTGAGCAAAAGCATTACGGTTCTGGCAAATACAACGCCTGCTTCCACTACAATTGCGGTGAAAGCAACGATTATTAAGTAATAAATTCAAGTAAACAATAGATTATGGGTAACGGTGGAAGCGGTTCAATAATTATGCTCGTGATGATGGTAGTGGTTTTCTACTTCTTCATGATCAGACCGCAAATGAAAAAACAAAAAGAACAGAAAGCGTTCCGTTCAAACCTGAAACAAGGAGATAAAGTACTGACTATCGGTGGAATCCACGGAAAGATCCTCGAAGTTACAGATACAACGGTTTTGCTTAACTCGGAAGGAACGAAGCTTCGTTTTGAAAAATCGGCGATAGCTCAGACTGTTGCTGATACGCTTGGACAAGCTTAATTAAAATCCATTTCAATAAAAAAGACGCTCCAACCGGGCGTCTTTTTTAGTACCTGTTACTTTTTTCTAACGGGCATAAAGCTCTTCCACATTGATATACGAAACGGCTTTCCACTGATCGCCGATCTTCATGATTTCCCGGATCACCACCACTTTCTTTCCTCCGTCCGGCGTTTCGATCTGGAACTCCAGGTTGCGGATCCGTTCAATCGAATTGTCGACATCCGTCTCGTATGGGCTAAGCTCCCACGTTTGAATGGAAATGTCTTTCCCCGCAATGGCTGCAAACGACTCGTCGCAGGATTGCTTCGTAATATTCATGATGATCTTCTTTTCGCTCTGCAAACGGCTGATCAGCTCGGTGTTTTTGCTGTTTTTTATAAGAAACTCGATGTCTTCGCCGGTAACGTATAAAGCTCTGAATTTCACGGAATCTTCGGAATTAATGCTGCTGATGAGTGCATCTACGAACTTTTCCGGAGTTTTCAGGTTGGACTTCGTATTGCAGGAATAGGCTGCAAGTAAGAGAAGAGGTAGAAGGTAAAGTGATTTCATGTTTTAATGTTGATGGATGCGTTGATCAGATTTTCACAAAGCGCTGGCGGGAAATTCCTTTTTCACCTGAAAGCTCGACGATATAAGTACCGTTGACAAGTGTCGAAACATCTACTGACTGTCCCGCCTGGAATTGCTGATCCAGGATAAGTGTTCCGCTCGTCGAATAAATACGGACGTTTTCCGGAGTGTCGCCCTTAACAGAAAAGGAATGCGAAGCCGGGTTCGGGTGGATCGTCATACTGCTTTGAGCTAATTCGGAAAGTCCGACCGGATCGTTGATCACCATGGAAATGTCGTCGAGGTACAGCTTGTAAGCATTGTAAGTTCGCAGTACAAACGCAATGTGTACCGGCTGACTGAAATAGCCTTCTTCGCTCAGGTTGATCTGGCGCTGTGTCCAGTTTTCGCCTTCCGGGTAGATATTGGTCAGTGTATCAAAGCTTGCGATCTGTGTATCCGTTGTGGAGATCATGACCAGGTAACCGTCGGGAAAGCTCGGATCCTGGGATTTTCCTTCCCATTTAATGATGTTCCCGTAAGCTCCGAGTGTGATGGAAGGAGTGATCAGCCAGCGGCTTGCCTGTGCAGGTGTTTCGAAATAAGAAGTAGCGGACGCAATAGTGTCCAGATCATTTTCGGGATCTGTAACAGTGATCCATCCTGCGTTGTAGGCCTGATCGACATCTGAATGAACAGTATTCGTGTCATTTACAATGATGGTCCACGTTGCAGGGATGCCGCTTTGGAAGTCTTCCGTGAAAACAGTTGTCTGAGCTTGCAGATTCGTGAGGAAGGCGCCGCTGAGCAGGCAGGTAAAAATGATTTTTTTCATGGGGTAAAAATAAGCAATGTTCTACTAACAGGTCGACTTCGCTGCAAACGAGCCGCATTTTTTTTGCTAAGAAGCCAGGTTCACGAGGATATCCTTAAAATCCTGGTAAAAAGCATCGAAATGGATCAGCCTGTCTTTTAAGAACGCAAAAATGACAGGATAGTCTTCCGGCTTGAAAATACTTACGCCTTCATATTCCCACATAATGCGGTTGAATGCCGGAACTGATTCGCTTCGGGCATCTTTGATCCATTGGCCTTTCGTTCCCATTGCCGCTTCCAGCATGCCTTTGAGCTCATACATTTGTTCCCAGATAATTTCCCTCACGCCTTCATCCTTAGCTTGTATGTCGAAGTAAAGCCTGGCGCCGGTGGTGTCGACATCAACCCTGATATAAATGAACCTGATGTCGGAAGGATAGTTAAGCCAGTTCATTGCCCGACCGCTGGAAGAGCGTGTTCCCGACATGTAAGATTTGAATTCCGACCAGAATTGGGTTTTAATCTCCCTGACTTCTTCTTTTTTGTACATAACCACTATTCGTAGTGATAAAAGTACATTTTTCGGTTGATAATAAGGCGCTCGGGGAGGGAAGAGCTGCCATATTCCCAGCTCATGTCTTTGATCACAGACGATCCTATCCATTCTTTATAAGTGGCGATCCGGAAATCCTTTGTGTAGGTCCAGCTGCGGGTTTTGGCGACCTGGCTGAATTGCTCATTGAGCAGAAATGCTGTTTGTGGTCTTCCTTTCCGGGTGAAGATAACGGTGCATTGTGTTCCGGCTATGACTTCTTCGCTGAAAGGAAGACGGTGAAATGCGTTCACGATCTGCTGTGTGCTGCTGCCTTCAGGAAGGTAAAGGTCGATCGAGAAAAGTGTTCTCCCGATCTTGGAAATGAGCGCTTTGGGTCGATCTAAGGTGCCGGTCAGCCAGGTCGTGTCAAACCGGTTGCCGGTCTTGGATCTCAGCAGTAAATAACCATCCGGAATTTTTGAAATACTGGTTTTCAATAGCTTTTTGATCCCGAAATGTTTGGTGAACAGGATTTCTCCCGATAAGTCGTTCTTTTTGTGAATAATGGTTCCGCTGGTCCATGCGTCGCGGCTTTCATCGAGCTTGTAGCCTTTGTAATGCAAAACAGACCAGTCTTTTTGGTAATCGAGAACAAACTGTTCCAGCGTATCGTCCGGACTTTTCCCGCCGCGCGAATACATCGTGATCTTTTTTATCCCTGCTTTGCGAAGCGATTCACGGTTCCATGCTTCCGGGAAGTTGACAGGGGCTTCATCCAGTGCATCTACAAAAGCGTAGTTCATCAGCGGATCCGTTGCCGGATGAATACTGTGGAATGGATTGTCCTGTTTTGCCGATTCTTCACAGGAAAGTAGTAGAAAGCAAAAAATCAGTATAATCGATGAAGACAATTTTATCGTCGATGCCATACTGACAAATATAGTTTAAAATTAAACTGAAATGGAGTACAAACGTTAAATACAGGAGTTCAACGAACAGTAAAAGGAGTTAGAATTGTTACTTTATGACCTGTATACCAGGCGCGCGAAGAAGAAAGGACAAGTTGAGGCTCTCATAGTTGTAGCTTGATACATTGAATGAATAGTGTGTCGATGGCATTTTAGTTTGTTACGCTTTACATGCATGTTTTAGCAGGTTGAATTCATTTTGTGGCTGTATACTTTTATGTTGTCGTTGTTTGAATTCATAGTGTGGCTGTTTACTTTTATGTATTGACAGATTGATTTCATAGTGAGCCTGTTTACTTTTCACTTGTCGCTGTTCGAATTCAATTTGTTGCTCTTTACATGCATGTTTTTGCAGGTTGAATTCATTTTGTTGCTGTATACTTTTATGTTGTCGTTGTTTGATTTCATAGTGAGCCTGTTTACTTTTCACTTGTCGCTGTTTGAATTCAATTTGTTGCGCTTTACAGTTATGTTTTAGCAGGCTGAATTCTTTTTGTGGCTATTTAATGTTCTCTTTTCATAGGTTGAATCCATAGTACAGAAATAGTATTTCAATTTAGTGCGTTTTACATGTATCCTTTTGACACGTTGGATTTATCTGGAATAAGTTCACTTGTATCTGGAGCACGTTGAACAATAGCTGGGGCGTGATTACTCATAGCTGGAGCACGTTGAACAATAGCTGGGGCGTGATTACTGATAGCTGGAGCACGTTGAACAATAGCTGGGGCAAGTTCACTGATAGCTGGAGCAAGTTCAACGGTATCTGGAGCAAGTTCACTGATAGCTGGAGCACGTTGAACAATAGCTGGGGCAAGTTCACTGATAGCTGGAGCACGTTGAACAATAGCTGGAGCAAGTTCATTGATAGCTGGAGCAGGTTGAACGTCTCAGAGATAGCTATTGAAATTCAACAACTTGTCCGCCCGCTGGCATGATCAAACATCAACAATCCAGCGTTCATCTCTGCTTTCTGTCGACATATACAATTGTTCTGAAACCAACGGTACACGATCCTGTAGCTGGAATTGTCCGCTGGTAGAAAACGGTATTCAGCTGGTTTTCATCCGGATTAGTCAGGTTCAGGAACGCGTTAGCTCCCTGCACGATCATTTGTTCATTACCGGAACTATCGCTGACCGGCTGAGCGTTCAGATACTCCGAAACGTTTCCCGCCAGCCCGAATACAGGCTCTGTTGCGTTCATCATAAGCCAGGCCGCCAGTTTACGCTGCGGTTCGGAATAATCTGCCCGGTAATCCATCGGACCAGCGTAAGCTCTTGTAACAAATGCCAGCGCGTCTAATGTATCGCGATAACTGATAAAAGGTTCCGGAGCATGGACGTCTATCGTGTTCACACGATTCAGTGTTGTACAGTACTTGGTGGCCATTTCGTAATGATAAAGCGCGGGGATCTCGACCAGGAACCGTAAGGATTTATCTGAGTTCGCCGCATTTAACCGATGCTGGTACCAGTCGCAATAAGCTTTCATTTGTGCAGGAATAAGCCCGACAACCGGGTAATTATCGTAAGCAGGATGCCAGAAATAGGAATGCGACAGGGACATAAAACCTGGAGACGCAATCTCTTTCTGCCAGCAGAGCGTGTCCGGATAGACAGGAGTAGGGGAGATGGCTTTCGATTCGTACTGAAGCTTATTCACATCTATTTCCCGGCGCTTGTAGAAACGTTCCGGTCGCGGATAATACAGCAGCTGGTCGAGGTAAGGAAGATAGTCTGGGTTTTCGTAGAGATTGTGCTTCTGTGAAGTTGCGAGGGAGTAATTGAAGCCATACTTCTTCAGATTTTGGGCCTTCTCTGAAGGATTGAGCTGTTTAAGCTGTTTGTTCGTGCCGTTCAGCAGGTGAACCGCCATATCGTCGTCCAGTTCGTTATAAAGCAGGCTGAAAGCAATCGAATCACGGACCCAGGTCACAAATTCCCGGTACTGCGCGTTCGTGACTTCAGTCTGAGAGATGTAAAAAGGAGTAAGAACGCTGTTAACGAATCGCTGAGAAACCTGTTTTCGGTAAGTTTCATTCACCTTTTCAAGCGAATCGAAGTACAATTTATGATCCGCACTGAAATCAGTGTATTTAACATAAGTATGAGTTGTGTAATCAAGATCACCGATCGAATAATCATGTCGCTCTACAATAATTTGGTTAGCCAAAAGAAAGCTATCCCGCGAAAATGAGCTCTTTGCATAATTTGACTGATCGAAAGTCCGGAGTATGGAATCTATTTTCCAGGTATCCTGCTGAACAAAAGATGGCTCAGAGATCTCGTAGAATTTGCTTAGGACGAAACGCTGCTGGAATGCCGTAATCTTTAGCGTAGAATCCGGCCCGCATAATTTATGAGGATACACGAGAATTTTCCCGCTGAGATTTGGATAGGTGGCTGAGACCTGCGCAGGAATACTATATGAGCCATTCACGGCGTGTACAATTGTTGCCTGAGGATTTGGCGCAATATCAACAAACGAGATTCGCACAGAATCGGATGATTGTGCAAGAACCGAAGAATATGCGATTGTCAGGAAGCAGATCAGGATAGGTAGACGCATTAGTTCAAAGTTAGCAGAAAGCACAACGCAGGTGGGGTAATTAGTTACAGGTACTTAGAAACAAAATGGAAGGCTGCACAATAAATGTCAGATGGCGATCGTTATGCTATTTAACATAACGTTAATTATAGGACAAATTGGATTATTGATTTACATCGCATGAATTTACTACTTTCACGCTATTCTAAATTAAACCCTAATAAATGAACTATTTCATCCTCCTAAGCGCCCTTATCTTTGTCTATTTATCTGTCGGCAATGATAAAAAAACAGCTTCCGGTTTATTGGCAAAGAGTTTTTATGCAATCAACTATCCGATGCCAGCAGTTTTTGTTTCGGGTATTCGTTCCGGAGAGATCATTCGCGAGCTTGCTGAATCAGCTGAAATCTCTTGCAAATATGACCCTAGCTCTGGTATTTTCGAACCGTACCCGATCAAATCATGGAAAGCGCTGTTGGGAAGTAAAGAATTTTCAGGGGTCGGAACGATACTTCCTGAGGAGTTTATTGAAGCTATTAACCATGCAGACTCAAATGATGTATTGAAATTGACAGTGGAGCTTGGAAGAAACGAAACTGGTTACAAATCTTCTGAAGCGGTTTTTTTATTGAAGTAGTTGTTAGGTTAGAAAATTCTATTGTCGACTGTTTCGTCAGACAATTTACCTTAAACGGTTTGACTTAGAGCTCACTTCAAAAAACCCATCTTCCGCAGTCCCACCTGCCGCGCTTTCATATCTTCCGGAAATTCGCCGCTCAGCAGCCAGTTCACGTCCAGACCATTTCGTATGGCGATTCTCATCAGGAAGTTGCTTTTGGAAAGGTATTCGCCCAGCTGCTCCAGGTCTTCTTTGAATTCCAGCAGGTAATCTTCGTGCAGGTCCCTTATCAGCACCAGGACCTTAAAAGCCCGGGCAATGATGTAGCCGGCGATCTTTTCTGCTTTTACCGAACGTGTATGCTCGATCTTCGTGGTGTTCTGTCGCAGCACTTCGTTAAGCATCAGCAAATTCAGGCTGACTTCACCGATTTTGTCTTTGGTGATCTTTACGTGGGTCGTGATCTCCCCGCTCACAGAGCGTATTTGCAGGATCAGGTAGCCGGCATTCCACGACCTGTCGCTGATCCGGCGGATCTGTTCCCTGATCTTTGTTTCCATTTCCGATCTTCGCTCTTCGGCGGTTTCAAGTCCGAGCAATTCGAATTCAAGCCGGCTGGCTAGGATCTTGTCGCGGCGAAGCAAACGCAGAATGAGCTTGTCTTTTTCTTTTGGAGGCAGCTCGCTGAGAGCATCTTTGAATTCTTTGCTGAAGGCCATGATAAATATTTTATTCGAAATCAGATTTAGACAAATTTAGGCTTCGTGATCGAATCAAAAAGTTCTGCGAGCTTAAAAAATGTAAATGACCATTTCTTTACTGTCATTTCTGAATGACTTCAAATTTTTGCTGTCTGTTGCATCCATAACCCTCAAATTGAATGAAGTATAATTCAGGACTAAGATTAGAAATCAGACCGTTTAATGTTGATGGCTCTACCGTTTCATTCCAAATTAGTTCTCCATTCGAAGAGAAAATTTTATTGACAAGCACTCCTTCTTTTTCCATGAAGGAAAGCGATGTTGAGACAGGATTCGGGTACAGCACTACATCGTCAAAGCTTGAAATCGTAATAGTATCTGCCCAGAAACAATCGCCTAGTGTTTTTTGCACGGTATATGTTCCTGGATTGTCAAATACATTCACTCCTGAAAGACCTCCATTGCTCCATAGAACAGCTTCTCCGCTTTTTTGGGAAATGTGTAGCGAAACCGGTAAATCACTATCTGAACAAATCATTTTATCTGCACCTAAATCCTGTGGCGTATCAAAAGTACGCACAGTAAAATTATCACGAATCACACATCCGTTGCTGGTAGTTATATCGACCCAATAATTTGCATCCGTTGAAGGAATTACTGCCAAAGGGCCTGTTGTTCCATCACTCCAAAGATAAGTTGCACCGAAAGTATACGCATCTGCCTCTTTAAATCCTGGTTCGCAGAACGCGATATCTTCGATGTCGGTGTGATCAAATGCGGCACACGCACTTATAGAAACATTGTCAATGTAAAGCACGATTGATCCTCTTGGTTCGGGTGCATTGGTAACGACAGGGTGAAGATGGATTGTTTCATCCATTTTAAAAGCACCTATAGCGAAATCAGTTTCATTTCCCGTTGCTGTATAGAACCCTGAAAACAAATTCCAGTTCACAGCATCATCCAGCCAATGTCCTTCAGCGTTTTTAACCTGGGGAAGCGCTACCCTAAATGCCTGCTCTGCTTCATCTGGGCTCTTGTAAAAGAAATTCGGATCTTTCAGAAACGCTACACCCAGATCATCTGTCGTTTGATAAGAAGCATCCGAGAGCGTGTAGTAAAAAGTGATCTTATAAGTTATGCCTGCTTGCATTTCACCTGCATCCATGTGCTGATATATGTACTCTTGATAGTCTCCGAACATGTGATACATTCTTAAACCGACAAAACAATTACCAGATTGAGCCGTTGCTGTTCCTTCGAAAGAAGGAGGCCCTCCGCTCCCATTGTAGTAATCAACTGTACCAACCTGATTCCATAAGGGTGGTAAATAGAGTTCGAATCCAGGATTATCGACAATGTTCTGCCCGTAAACAGCAAAAGAAAAAAGAGCAATTGCTGTTAGGTAGAAAACAATTCGCATGAGGTAGTTTTTTACTAATATAAAGCGTTTCGGTGAATGATCAATAATTACAGTTAAAAGCTCTCGGTTTAGAACAACTTTTAATTGATAATAGTTGCTATCCATTATACAATTTCCTTTGATGACCTATAATTCTTATTTTAGCCCCGTTAAGTAGAAATATGAACCGCAACCCATGAAGCCAGATCTTTACCCGACCGAGCACACGAAAACAAACAGGCTCATTTTCCTGTTCATCGGAACGCTGGCATTTGTCTATATACTTATTAGAGCAGTAACGCTGGGTTTTACCTATGATGAAGTCTGGACGATCGACTGGTTTGTTCCGCTTCCGGTAATGGAGATCGTTAATTACACGCCCGCTTCCTCAAATAATCACATGCTGAACACGCTGCTCATCAAGCTGATGTTTATAATAGGCGGCGAATCCGAGTTCGTGGCCCGCATTCCCAATGTGCTCGGCGGATTGATGTTCATTACATTTGCTTATAAGATCACGAGCCGTCACCTGAAACCGTTTATCGGGATCTGTGCGTTTCTGCTCCTGTTGCTCAATCCATTCCTGCTCGATTTCTTCAGCCTGGCAAGAGGATATGGCCTGGCGCTGGGTTTCCAGATGTGGTCGCTCTGTTACCTCGTTCTCTTCGTTAGAGAGCGTCGCCAGCGCTACGCTTCCATTTCGCTCATAGCGGCTACCCTGGCTGTTCTTTCCAACTGGGCGCTCATGAATTACTGGATCGTGCTGTTCGGGATCGTTACGGCTCTCCCCTTTTTGTTCAGGAACCTCTATCCGCAGAAGAAACAGGTGGCTTTTAATTTTGTAACCGCCCTGACCTTACTGGCATTGGCCTATGAACCGATCCGCAAGCTGATGGATAAAGGTGAATTGTATTACGGTGGTGAGAATGGTTTGTACGATGATACGTTTACTTCCTTAACGAAGTATACGTTTTACAGTCATTTTGAAACACCCGCGATGATGCTGGCGCTGGATTGTTTCCTAGTCATTTTCCTGCTCATAGTACTGGCTGCTTTCTACTTCAACCGCATTTTTCATACGCCTAAGAACGTATTGCTGGCGCTGCTGGCGTTGAGCATTACGTCTGTTGTGGTGCAGCATTACGTGCTGGATACGCTCTATATCCTCGACAGAACGGCACTCTACCTGGTCCCGATCACTTTTCTGATCCTGTGCTTTTCCGTTAATGAGTTCTCGGTCAAATGGGTTCCGAAAGTCGTTATGGTTACTGTAGTGGCCGCTTTCGGGCTCAATTTCTTTGCAAGGGCTAACTTTTATAAAACAACCTTGTGGTCGTTCGATTCGCACACGGAAGAAATTCTGGAAACGCTGAACGAGCAGGGAAAACGCACCAATGATACGCTGAAGGTTGAGATTTCATGGGTTTTCGCCAGTACGTTCGGCTATTACAGCTCCCGGAACAAGTATCCCTATATCCAGTTTGTCCATAAAGAGACAGATACTTCCAGGGTTTTTGTCGATTATCTTGTTAATCTTGAGCATGGCCTCCCGAAATCCGGCTACAATCCGTTCAGCCCCAAAATGAGGTATCCTTTGCACTATAAATGGAAAGAGTACCCGGAAGAACAGGTCATCATTTACCGCGTTTTTACAGATAGTGTTACGGAACCGAACTAATCACACCCGGTGTTAATAAACTAGTGAAAGCTATTCCTCCCCCACACTTCACGGATGAGCTTAAATAGCTAACTTTGACTTTTATTCAGATAACTTTCTCATGACATACAGCGAAATCCAGGATGCATTAAAAGCATTTCCCAAAGATCAGTTCGTAACGATCGTTTACGGCAGCAAAACTTACTTTGGCATTTTCCAGGCCCATAAAGATGAAAAAGACGAAGCTGCGAGAAATCTCTGGCAATTTGAGATCCGCTATCCTTCCGGGAACACGAATGTTCAGCCTTTTAAAGGAGATACTATTACAAGCATCGCAAAAGCTTACCCGGATACGGCTTTTAAAAAATAAGTTCATTCAGCAGAATAGTATATGTTCCTGAAGCTTTCCAGTTTTGCCATAACCGCCTGTTTGCTTGCAGTCATCCTTTACGGATGCTGTGAGAAGGAACCGGCTGCTTCGCGTGGAATGTATTACTGGAAAAATACGGCTTCGGAACTGACAATACAGGAAGAAGCAACACTTTCAAAGCTTAAGGTTAAGAAGCTGTACATTAAGTTCTTCGAAGTGTCAGGGTCCGATGGTTCCAAACCTGTTCCCGACGCGAAGACAACGCTGCGCTTCGATGCGGCACAAAAGGCGAAGCTATCGGCAACGGAGATCGTTCCGGTGGTCTTTGTCCGGAATGAGGTCTTGAAGAAAACTACATTAGCAGCGATCCATGAGCTAGCCGGCAACATTGTTTTCCTGGTGAAGAAATATTACGGCGAGCGCTTTCAGTTGAATGGTCAATCACTGCTTTCCGAGCTGCAGATCGATTGCGACTGGACGCCTTCCACAAAAGACAATTACTTCCTGCTGCTCCGGGAAATCAAAAAGCAATCCTCCCTGGAGCTTTCCTGCACGCTTCGCCTCTACCCTTACAAATATCCCAAAGAAATGGGCATTCCGCCGGTCGACAGGGCAACGCTGATGTGCTACAACCTCATTCATCCGCTCGACTTCGAAGACAGAAATTCCATACTGGAAACAAGCGAGCTGGAGAAATACCTGCGCGGCGTGGCGGCTTATCCACTGGAACTGGATGTGGTGCTTCCTGTTTTTTCCTGGATGCACATTTACCGGAGCAGGCAGTTTTCGGGAATGCTGAGCAGGAATGCCGGCGAGCTGGAAGGCTCGATCAAAAAGATCCGCCCGATGTGGTACGAAGTTACGCGGGAAACCAGTGTGGACGGAAGGTTTCTGAAACCGGGAGATCTGCTTAAGTTTGAAGAAGTAACGCCGGCTGAGATCCACAAGGCAATCAAGCTTTTGAAAAAGAATATCCGGTTTGGAACAAACAGTACTTTGTCCTTGTATCACCTTGATAAAAATATGCTTCAAAACAATAGTTATGAGAATCTTGAGAGCTTTTATACTGATTTCAGCCGTTAACCTGGCAACGGCGGCAATTGCCTGCGGACCGTTTTATCCGTACGGAGAAGAAGTACGCTTTTCGATCTTCCGTCCGGCCAGCTTTTCAACGACTGGTTTTACGGGATACCTGTTCAGTGCCCACGAATTTCTACCGGACGATGAATCGGTCAGGATGGGTACGGAAATGAACCTCGCATTGTGGGCAAAGCGTGCAGATCAGGGCATTCCGCTGGCGGTTATCGAAGAAGGCGTTTACGATTTTAAGCATGCAGCTAATAATGCCTTTCTTCAGTCGCTTAAAAAGAAAAAAGATGCTGCGGCACTCAATTACCTGAAATTCGCCGACAAATGTTCCTCGCTTAACCTCTTCTTCACCGATCCATGGGAAAGAGAAGGTGCTGAAATACTGCCCGAGCGCAGCAAGCTCATTCGGACAGCGCTGTCAAATGCCGGGAAACTGGAAACAAAGGATGAAGATCTTTCCCGCCGGTATGCGTTCCTGGCTATTCGTCTTGCTTTTTACAATGGCGATGAGAAAATCATTCAATCCACCTACGATCGCTATTTCAGCGGTCATGCGTCGGCTACGATCATCGATTACTGGAGTCTTTACTTCCGCGCGGTCATTGAGCAGGATCCGGCACAGCGCAATCTTATGATTGCACGCGTTTTTGCCAATGCTCCCGATAAGCGTTTTGTGATCCAGTTCCATTACGACCGCAGCGCTTCCATGGAAGAAAGCTTGAACCTGGCAAAAACAGCTGAAGATAAAAGTGCTGTGTGGGCATTCTATGGCGCTAACGAACAGGGAAAAGTGCTCGATAATATCCGCATGGTGGAAGAGCTGACGCCAAAATCGCCTATGCTCACATTGCTGGTCCTGCGCGAGGTTAACAAACTGGAAGACTGGATATTTACGCCTTATTTCTCCGATTTCGAGCCTTCTATTTCGGGCCAGAATTACTATTATGACGATGAAGAAAACAGCTCTTCTGAGGAAACGATCAAAGCCGACAGGGAGTATGCCGCCGAGCTGCTGACTTTGCTGAAGACTTTCGATCTGTCCGAAATGGAGAATCCGAACCTGGTAAAAACGTCAATGATCTACCTCAATTACATGGCTGGAAACGAAGGAACGCTCCAGCAGATCCGTGAATTCGAATCAGCCGGCATAACCGATCAGGCTTTGAAAGAGCAATTGGACCAGATCAAAGCGCTTTGCCTTGTGTCCGATCAGAAAGCCGGGCTGGTCATCATCCCGGAAGAAGTGAAACCGATCCTGGTTCGCGAGCACTCTCATGCGAATAACCGTTTTCTCTTCGCGGTTGCCCGTGAGCTGGAATATAAAGGAAATTCGACCGATGCGGCTATACTGCTTTCGAAGATTAACAACGGCAACGAAGTAAATGATTACGGAGTGAGCCAGTTCTGGAAAAGCAAAAATGGTTTCCGAACGCTGTATTCGGATGTTTACGACGATTATTTTTTCTACCTCGACGCCGATTATACGAACGAACAGGTTTCGGACCTTATTGCAGCTGTTGAAAAAGGACAGAACTCAAAGGATCCGTTCGACCAGTGGAAATTCAGTAATATTATACAGGCGATCCCGCGTCTTTACGATCTGCTGGGAACAAAGCTTCTGCGTAAGAACGAGCTCGATAAGGCGCTCAGCGCTTTCGTGAAAGTAGAAGATAATCTTTGGAAGTCTTACCCTTATGTAGACTACCTGGACGCAAATCCGTTCTACACGAACTTCTATAATGAGCATGCCAGGACTGAAGCTGATAAAGTTCGTGTAGAACGGA
>Ga0247810_10001036_pt1 | contig 19606 bp, 6 predicted proteins | sample UWRJL119311C1_FD_179918 | JGI IMG/M metagenome (GOLD analysis project Ga0247810, IMG submission 179918) | Plant litter microbial communities from Arlington Agricultural Research Station in Wisconsin, United States - UWRJ-L119-311C-1 | ecosystem: Environmental > Terrestrial > Plant litter >... | reverse complement strand
GTCGACGGCTCCAGCTGCACCAGCGGCCCCTACCTCGCGCTCGACGCCTCGGTCGCGACCGGTCGCGCGCACAGCTTCGCTCTCTACGGCACGCAGCCGGCCGCCGACCCGGCCGCCCTCTCTGGCGTCCGCACCTCGACCGTGAACACCTCGACCGGTTTCGTCGGCGTCTCGGTGACGGCGAACGACAGCAGCGACGTGGCCATGATCGGCGTGAGCGCTGCTGCCGGCGCCGCCGCGGGCGTCTCGGTCGGCGGGGCGGTCGCCGTCGTCACCGCGACCACCACCGCGCTCATCGGTCGGGACGCGCGGGTCACGGCCGGCTCGTCGACCGACGAGGCGTCCGTCCTCGTCTCGGCCGGCCACGACCTGGCGCTCCTCGCCATCTCCGGTGTCGGCGCAGCGGGCGGCGGCGCGGGTGTCGCCACGAGCGCCGCGGTCGTCGTCCTCGACGTGACGACCGACGCGACGATCCGCCAGGGCGCCATCGTCATCGCCGGCGGGGATGTGCTCGTGGTGTCCGCCGGCACCGAGAGCCTCGCGGCCGTCGCGGCGACCGCGGCGGGTGGCGGCACGGCCGGTGTCGCCGGTGCGGTCACCGTCCTCTCCCTCCGCCTGCACGTCTACGCCACGGTCGAGACGGGCGTCGTCCTCACCGCCCGCGGCAGCGTCCTCGTCGACGCGTCGGACGTGACCTCGATCGTCATCGCCGCCGGCGGCGTCGGCGTGGGCGCGATGGCCGGTGTCGGCATCGGTGTGGGCGTCACGACGGTCACCAAGGACACGCAGGCCCGGGTCGTGGCCGGCAGCACGATCGATGCGCGGTCGGACACGGCAGGGATCACCGGTGTGCTGACCGGGGTGGCGACCGGATTCCCGACCCTGCCCTCCTTCCGCGGCGTCGCCGTCCAAGCCCGCTCCGCCCAGTCGGTGTTCGGCCTCGCTGTCGCGGTCGGCGCGGCCTACGTCGGAGCCGCCGGCGCCGTCAACGCGACGCTCCTCACCGTCACCACCCGCGCCTTCATCGACAGCTCGGCCGCGGCCCCGACCCGCGTCAACAGCCTGGCCGGCGCCAACGCCCTCCAGTCGGTGAGCGTCGTCGCCCTCAACAGCAGCACGGCCTTCACGGTCGCGGGTGGCGTCGCGGGCGGCGTCGCCGGGATCGCCGGCGGCGTGGACGTCGGCACGCTCGCCGTCCGCACCCACGCCTTCATCGGCGAGAACGCCTCCATCACCGCGAAGCGCAGCTTCACCCTCATCGCCGCGGCCACCACCTCGGTCACCACCTTCGGCATCAGCGTCGGCATCGGCGGAGTCGCCGCGGCGGGCGCCGTCTCGGTCTGGACGATCGGGTCGCCGTTCACCGGCGGCTACAGCCACCAGGATCAGAACGGCGCGACCACCCCGAAGACCTCGAGCGACGCGGGTGCCGCGCTCGACACCGCGCAGGCCAACGGCTCCGGATACGGCGCCATCCTCAGCGGCTCGGGCACCTCGACCGGGTCGCCGGCCGACGCCCACGTCGCCACGGTCACCGCCTCCGCCAGCGGCTCGGTCGGCGCATCGACCGCGAAGAACTCGGGTGTGCGCAGCTCCTTCACCGCGGCGAACCTGCCGCAGGGCACCGTCGCCGTCATCGGCGGGGGCACCATCATCTCGGCCGGACTGGACGCCGCCATCCGCGCCTCCGAGATCGACGACTACCGGGGCATGACCGGAGTAGGTGCCGTCGGGCTGTTCGGCGGTACCGGCGGAGCCGTCACCTCCGCGACCCTCACCAGCACCGTTCTCGCCACCATCTCGGCCGGCTCCTCGGTAAGCGCCGGTGGCAACCTCACCGTCAGCGCCACGATGACCGAGCGCAGCGCCGGCCTCGCCGCCGCAGGCGCCGCGGGCGGTGTCGCCCTCACCGGCCAGATCGTCGTCATCACGAGCACCGCCGTGCAGCGGGCCACCATCGAGAACGCGGCCGTCGTCCCGAACGTCGGCGGCGAGTTGGCCGTCATCGCCTCGGCCGACCGCGAGCTGCGCACCGCCACCCTCGGTCTCTCCCTCGCCGGCATCGCCGCGGGCGTGGCCGTGGCCCAGAGCCTCATCGCCGGTGACACCGTCGCCAGCGTCGGCGTCGTCACCATCACCGGTGGGTCGCTCCGCATCGAGGCGACCTCGACGCTGGTCACCCCGGTGACCGCCTACTCCGTCACGGCCGGTTCGAGCGCCGCCCTCATCGGCGCCGGAGCCACCGCCAGGATCTCGGGAACCACGAGCGCCGACTTCGCCGGCACCGCGACCCTCGGCGGCGGGGCGCGCATCGCCGCGACCGGCACGAACACGGCGACCGTCGCCTCCCACAACGTGGCCGTGAGCGCCGGCGCTTCCGGCGGCATCGTCTTCGCGACGGCGGACGTGTCGCGCACGACGCGGGCCTCCACCACCGCCACGTCGCGCGTGTCCGCCGGTGGTGCCCTCGTGGTCAGCGCCGTCTCGGCGAACACCGCCGTCGCGACCGTGCCGACCGCGGTCATCGTCGGGCTCGTCGGCGTCAGCGCCCTGCTGCCGACCGCGACGGTGAGCGGCGGCACGAGCGCGACGCTGCGCAGTGTCGTCCCCGCATCCGGTTCCGTCACCGTCTCCGCCTCCGGCACCAACCGGGCGATCGCCTCCGCCGAGGTCGTCTCCATCGCGGTCGCCGCGGGCTCCGGTGTCATCGTGACCGCGACCGTCACCGCGGCTGCCCGCATCGTCGCCCTCGTCGAGGTCGCCCAGCCGCTCACCAGCACGGGCGCCGTCACGATCGCGGCCTCCGGATCGGGCAGCCTCGTCTCCGCGACGGGCCGCGCGATCTCGGGTGGAGCGATCAGCGCCGGGGTGTTCCAAGCGGACGCCGCCCAGCGCGCGGGCGTCGAGGCCACGCTGAGCGGGTCGGTCACCGCCGGCGGCGCGGTGGACGTCTCCGCGACCTCCTCGAACACCGTCACGAGCACCCTGAGCGCCGTCGGGGCCGCACTCATCACGGTCACCGTCACGAGCGCGACCGCGACGATCGCCGAGTCCGCCGACACGAGCGCCACCGTCGCTGCGGGCACGATCGTCGCGGGTGGCCGCTACGGGGTGGCCGCCTCCTCGACGAACACCGCCACCGTCACGACCGACGTGTTCTCCGTGTCCCTCGCCTCGGGAGTAGGCGGCAAGCCGACCGCGACGGTAGCGGCGCGGACGCAGGCGCTCTCGAGCGCGACGGTCACGAGCATCGGCGCCCGCATCTCCGCGAGCTCGGGCAACACGGCCAGCACCACAGCGGCCATCACCGCGATCGGTGTCATCGTCTCGGCGGCCGTCGTCGGAGCAGAGGCCGTCGTGACCGCCTCCGCGACCACGGCCGCGCTCGTCACGGGCGGGTCGATCGCCGCCCGCACCGGTGCCGTCGAGGTCTCCGCCCACTCCGCCAATGAGGCGAGCGCGATCGTCTCGAGCACCTCCGCCGGCAGCCTCAACGTGACCCGCATGCAGACCCTCGCCCGGGTCTACGGCTCCACGACCGCGAACCTCTCCGCCCCGCTCACCTCCTCCGCGAGTGCGACGATCAGCGCCAGCTCGGCGAACAGCGCGACCGCGTCCCTTGCCAGCCAGGGCTTCGCGCTCGGCTCGCTCTCGATGACGAGCAGCTATGCCGGTGTCGAGAGCGCGGCGGCCACCTCGGCGATCCTCGGTGCCGTCGACGTCGTGACGACGGGCGCGACCCGGGTCGCCGCCCTCGCGACCAACACCGCCAGCCTCACCACCGACTCCCGCTCCACCGCACTCGTCGCCGTCGATGTGCCTCTCGACCAGCCGACCGCCGTGGTGGACGCGTCGACGACGGCCCTCCACAACGGCCGCCAGCGCGGCGGCACGACGATCGCGGTCACGGCGACGGCGACCAACACCGCTGCGGTCACGGCCGGCATGCGTGCCGTCGGTGTCGCCACCTACCTCGAGGGGTCGCCGGTCTCCCGTATCGGCTCGAACCTGGTCACCACCGCGACGATCGGCGCCTCCGCCGTCATCGACGCGGTGAACGCGGCCATCACGATCACCGCCTACGCCGTCAACACGGCGTCCACCACGACCACCTCGTTCTCCACCGCCGGCATCACCGTCGGGGTGAGCCGACCGACCGCTCTCGTCAGCACCACGACCGGCACCTACCTGTGGGGTGATGTGCGTGGTTCCTCGCAGGCGGCCGGCGCCGACTCGATCGACATGTCCGCCCGTTCCGACGACACCGCGACCGTCACGCTCGGCTCCTCCACCGGTGGCATCGTGACCTACCAGGACGCCGCGGCGACGGCGACGGTGACCACGACCGTCCAGTCCGAGCTCGGTGGTCGCGACCGTGCTTCCACGATCACCACTCGCGGCTTCGTCCGGGCCGCGGCGACGCTCAACCCGCTCGCCGTCTCCGGCGTCCGGGCCGGCGCCAACGGTGGCGTCGTGGTCACGAGCAACAAGGCCGCCGTCGTCAACAAGCCGACGATCACCCTCCTCATCAATGGCAACGCCCGCCTCACCACGGGCGGCAACCTCATCCTCACCACGGCCCTCAACACGAAGGCCCCGACGGTCGCCGAGCCGGACAACACCTTCTCGGGCACGATCGACGCGGGCGCCGATCACGTCACCTACAGCACCGTGCTCGCCGGGAACCTCGGCAATGGCGATACGGTCACCGTCGGTGGCACCAACATCGGGCTCGTGGGCAACAAGGCCTACAACGTGATCGTCGACCGCATCGCGCTCGGCCTCGTCAGCCGGGTGCTCTTTGGCAACACGCTCGTCGACGCCTATGTCGATGCCGACTCCGACGAGATCACCTTCCGCAAGCGCATCGTCGTGGACGGGCAGCCGGACGAACTCGTCGCCGTCGCCCACAACCTCGCCGACGGCGACGTGCTCGTCTATCGGGCCAACGGGTCGCCCATCGCCGGCCTGGTCGACGGACGCAGCTATCGCGTCTCCGTCTCCGACACGAACACCATCCGCCTGCACGCGCTCGGCGACGCGGTGACGCCCGTCACCGTGGCCAACAGCGCGGCCGTCGCGAACACGATCACCGTCGCGCACAGCTTCGTGAACGGCCAGGCCGTGCGCTACACGGCGACCGGTCTCGCGCAGTTCAGCAGCGGCCTCGTCGGGGTCGCGGTGGACGCCGAGGGCAACGCCATCCGCGACGCGAACAACAACCTCACCGAGGACGGCAGCAACGCGCTCATCCTGCCGGAGCACGGTCTCGTCACCGGCCAGGAGGTCGTCTACAACAGCTCGGCCGCCGCCATCGGCGGGCTCACGGCGGGCACGCACTACTTCGTGATCCGTCTCGACGCCAACCGGATCCGCCTCGCCGCGACCCTCTGCGGCGCCACGGGAACCTGCCCGGTCGACGCCGCGGCGCCGGACGGCGCGAAGACGCCGATCGCCCCGATCACCGTCACCGCGAACGCCGACCCGGCCGCAGCCGCCGTGATCCACAAGCTGTACGCGGTCACCCGCGAGCCGATCACCGGCCTCGTCGACAACGGCGTGTACTACGTGGTCGGCGCGACGGCCACCTCGTTCCAGCTCGCAGCCACCGTGGGCGGGACGGCGCTCACCCTGACGGTCCCGGCCGGAGCCGCATCGGGATCGGGCGTCCTCTCCTCCGTTCCCGTCGACCTCACCGTGACCGGCGGGGTCACCACCGGTCGCCTGCTGTTCGAGATCGCCGGCACGGGCACCGTCAACCTCGTGCTCCGCCACACCACGGCCGCCTCGTCCATCTCCTCCACCGGCCAGGTGAGCATCGCCACCGTCAACTCCAGCAGCGGCGGGTTCGTCAGCTCGACGGCCGCCGAGACCACTGCGACCGCCGAGTCCCGGGTCACCGTGACGATCGGGGCGGGCTCCCGCGTCACCGTGGGCGGCGACCTCACGGTGACCACCTCGGGCCGGATGACCGCCACGGCTGACTCGTCCAACGGCGGCAAGGGCGGCATCTCGGTCGGCTCCGCGACCGCCACGGCCAACACGACCTCGTCGACGACCGTCACGATCGGCTCCGGAGCGATCGTCTCCTCGGCCTGGAACATCACGCTCGCTCCCGTCACCGAGGGGGCCCGCAACACCTACGCGACGGCGAACGGCCGCGGCATCCTCGGCTCGGGCGTCACCGCCCGCTCGCGCGGAACCCTCGACCTCACCACGACGATCGACATCCGGGGATCCCTCCTCGCCGGGCACCTGCTGTCGGTCACCGCGACGACGACCCCCTTCGGCGAGGTCATCGCCTACGCCAACGCCTCCGGCATCGGCGCGGACGCCGACTCGAACGACTGCGACCGCACCGACTGCGGCATGACCGTCGTCATCAACGCCGACATCACCGTCTCCGGCACCGGCACCGAACTGCGCGGCGATGAGATCACCGTCGCCGCCGGTCTGGTCGGCGGCTACCTCAACGCCGACTCCTACAGCCGCGGAACAGCTGCCGGCGCCGACTCCGATGCCCGCGTCGAGATCATCGTGACCGGCCGGGCCACCGTGAACCTCCGCCCCGGCGTGATCATCACCGGCTGGGAGGCCGTGACCCTCGGCGCCAAGCACACGGGCCTCCAGATGCGCGCCATCTCGAACGCCCGCTGCAGCTGTGGCGGCGGCGACACGGATTCCACGGCGAACGCGTACAGCAACACCTCCGTGACGGTCACGGCCGATGACAGCGTCCTCGTCCGCACCCACGCGCTCACCGTCTTCGCGACCGGGACCTTCGCGGGTGTCGAGCGCGACACCCGCCAGGGCAAGGCCTGGTTCGACGGCGGAAGCAAGAAGGGCGGCTGGGGCGTCACCCCATCGCGCAGCCTCGTCTGGAACGCGGACGTCGTCCTCCACGGCGGCAACCCGCAACTCGTCGTCGACGCGACCGGGAAGGTCGTCAAGCTCTACAACGTGACGGTCACCGACGGCGGCGGCACCACCTATCGCCTGGGTGACGTGATCCCCCAGGGGTCGACGATCACCGTCGCAGCGATCGCCAACACCGGTGGCGCGACGGCCGACTTCCTCGTCAACGACGACGGCGTTGCGGGACGCGGGGGCCTCTCCGGCCGCACCGGCAGCTTCGCGCTCCAGCAGACCTTCGACTTCGTCCGCATCCTCAACGCGTCCCGCAGCAACCTCCTCGTGCGCGACGTCAGCGTCGTCAACCTGACCGACCTCGCGGCCACGATCCGCTACGCGGTGGGCATCGGGTCACCCAACTACACCTTCGGCTACGACATCGGCGCGCCGACACTGCCGGCGACCGAGGTCGAGATCCGCAACCTCCGCTACCTCGGCGCGACGAACATGCTCACGCTCGCGGGCCGCATCGTCGCCCCGACGAGCACCGTCGTGATCGAGAGCGCCAACGGCGCGATCGTCGTCCAGGGCGGCGCCGTCGTCGCCAACCGGGTCGAGCTCGACGCCCGCGAGTCGGTCGGCTCCCTGGCGGGCCGCACCCCCCTCTCCATCACCCTCGTCGAGAGCGAGTACGGGGCGGCCACCACCACCCTTCGCCCCATCTCGATCGCGGCCGAGTCCCTCGAGGGCGACCTCGTGCTCGACCTGGTCATCGCCCGTCGCGCCGCCGGCTCGGCGACGACCGGCTGGACGATCGGCCGCCTGGCCGCGGGCGGAAGCATCGACATCCGCGTCGGCGACACACTCGTGGGCACCGACTCCGCCGTCCTCACGAGCCGCGGCATCCTCAACCAGTACTACAACCCGATCACCCCGGGTGGCGCCTTCCCCCCAACGCCCGCGAGCACCCTCGGCACCTTCTTCGTGAAGTTCTTCCCGGATGTCGCCGGTGGAGCGCCCGCCTTCACCGACCGCGTCCTCGCGGCCTTCGGAACCGGCGCGACCACGATCGCCAGCACCTACGACTTCAGCGACCTCACGGCCGGCACCAGCATCTCGGTGCAGCAGGCCGGCACGCGCGCCCTCACCCTCGTCGCCTCCACCGACGTCGGCACGGGCCGCATCGACATGGCTGCGACCGGCCCGATCACGGTCACCGAGCGCACGGGCGACCTGCGCGTCGGCGTGATCTCGTCGACGACGAACACGGTTTCCCTCACCGCCACCAGCGGCTCCATCCTCGACGCGACCGGCGTCGAGGGCAGCGCCTACGGCGTCCACGGCACGATCGTCACCCTCCTCGCGACCGGATCGATCGGAACGGTGGCGAACCGCCTCGAGATCCAGGCGACCCAGCACCTCACCGCGACCGCCCCGACCGGTGTCTTCCTCACCCAGGTGGCCGGGACCCTCGTCCTCGACCGCGTCACCGCGTCGGGCGACGTGGTCATCGCGACCCTGGCCGGCTCCCTGGTGAACCGCGATGCGGGCACCCGGGTGAAGGGCCGATCGATCACGCTCCGCACGCTCGGCGGAGCGATCGGCACCGCGATCAGCCCGATCGTGGTCGACACCGCGACGACCGGAACGCTCACCGTCCACGGTGCGAGCGGCGTGTGGGTCACCGAGGCATCGGGTGCGCTCACCCTGGCCGGTGCGACCTCGACCGGTGGTGGGGTGCTCGTGACCGCGCCGACAAGCCTCACCCTCCTCGCGACGACCGTCGTGTCCGCGGCCGGTGCCGTCGTCCTCCGGGCCGGTACCGACCTCACCGCCCCGCTCGGCTCGCGCGTGACCGGCTCCACGGTGACCCTCGCCACCGCCTACGGGGCCACCGTCCCGATCGCGACGCGCGCCGAGCTCGGCGGCGCCGTGACAGGCACGACGATCACGGTCACCGGCGGCGCGGGCTCCGACACCGTCGTCCTGTTCGAGACGGTCCTCGACGGCCAGACGATCATCACCGGAGGTGCCGGCGACGATACCGTGCTCGTCACGCGCCTGACGATCCTCCCCGGCACCCACGGTGCCGGCATCGCGAACTCCCTCCGGATCGACGGCGGCAACGGGTCCAACCACGTCGACATCGTGGTCTGGGGCATCGACGACCCGGCCGAGCACGAGACCCGCATCGACGTCATCGGCACGGGCACGGACCTGTTCGGCATCAACACGCTCACCATCTCGATGCCGGACGGGGACAACGTGGTGCTCCTGCGTTCCGTCACCGCTGTCCCGGGTGTGACCGGCGCGAACCACCCGGCCTTCGTCGCCGTCGCGACCGGCACCGACACGGTCGAGCGCATCTCCTACGATCGCGGCATCAACGGCAAGCTGACCATCAACGGCGGTGTGGGCGACGACACCTTCGTCCTCGACGACACGAGCGCCGCGCTGACCATCAACGGTGGTGCGGGCGACGACACCTTCATCGTCGGCCAGTTCTTCCTCACCGAGCGCACGGCCCCGAACGTCGCGGCCGACGACGCCTTCGCGACCGCCTCCACCAACCTCGGGTGGCTGAGTGCCGGCGTCAGCCGCCCCGGCGTGCTCTACGGCGGCGAGGGAGACGACCGCTTCATCATCAGCTCCCACCGTGCCGAGCTGCGCCTCGAGGCGGGCGATGGGGATGACGAGTTCGTGTTCGTGACCAGCCTGCGCACCGACCTCACCGCCCCCACCTACGTCCAGCACGGTTTCGTTTCCCTCGACGGCGGCACGGGCACCAGCACGATCACGGTCCTCGTGGACACGGTGGGCGACGTCGTGCACGACGCCGACTGGTCGACGCTGGTCGGCGGCGGCCTGGCCATCGAGTTCTTCTCCCTGCACGCGGCCCCGGTCTTCGCGGTCTCCACGACGATCCCCACACCGATCGGCCTCCCGACCGAGACGGACGTCGCGACCTCCTTCCGGGCTCTCGCGGTCACCCCGACCACGCCGTATCCCTTCGCCGACCGCGGTGCCGCCGACCCGGTCATCGTCACCGAGGCCGACGGACGCACCGGCATCTCCCCGACGGGAACGGACTCGTACACGATCCGTCTCGCGACGGCCTCGACCCGCCCGGTGTACATCACCATCACGTCGGCCTACGCGGCCGGGGCGCCCTTCGCCCTGTTCTCGATCGACGGCGGGGCGACCTGGGTCACCCGTGCCGTCCTCATGATCGCCGCGGGCGACACCGCCCCCCACCGGGTGCTGGTGCGCTGGGCCGACCCGGCCGTGCCGATCGCCGGGCTGCGCCCCGGCGCCACGGTCGTCACCCTCAGCCACACGGTGGCGAGCCTCGACCCGGCCTTCGCAGGCATCGACATCCGCAACGTGTACGTGAACGTCGACGAGGCCGCCGTCTCGCCGGTCGACCCCGAGGTCGCGCCCCTGCCCGTCCCCGCAGTGGTGCCCGCGGCCCTCGCCGCCGCCGGTTTCGCACCGGACCTCGTCGTGCTCCTCGCCCTGCTGTTCCTCCTGCTCGGCGCGGCCCTGCTGGTCGCAGCCCGTCGCCGCAGCGCGTAGGTTCGAGGGGTGCCAGCACCCTCCGCCTTCGACGACCTTCGGCGGTGGCCCGACCTCGAGACTCCGGAGCTGCAGGCCTGGGACACGGCGGACGCCTACCTCCTCGACGAAGCGGCCAGCGATATCGACGGGTCGGACGTCGTGGTGATCGGTGACACCCACGGCGCCCTCACGCTCGGCGCGCTCGAGTGGGGCGCCCGTTCGGTCCGCGTCCACCAGGACGCCGTGGTCGGCGAGCTCGCCCTCGCTGCCAACGCCGAGCACCTCGGCCTCGCCGGCTTCACCTCCCTCCCCCTCGAGGCCGCGCTGGTCGCGGGGGCGACCGTCGTCCTGCTCCGGCTTCCCCGTTCGCTCGAGGCGCTCGACGAGATCGCCGCGCTCATCGCGGCCCACGCCGCGCCCGAGGTCGTCGTGTATTCCGGTGGCCGCATCAAGCACATGACGGTCGGCATGAACCCCGTCCTCGAGCGCCACTTCGCGCAGCTCGACGTGAGCCTGGCGCGGGGGAAGTCCCGGCTGCTCATCGCACGCGATCCCCGCCCGGGCACCGCGTCGACGCCGCGGGAGGCGTTCCTGCCCGAGCTCGACCTCCGGGTCGTGGCGACCGGCGGTGTGTTCGCCGGCGCGCGTCTCGACATCGGCACGCGGGCGTTGCTCGAGGTGCTCGATCAGGTTCCGACCGCCGGGACGATCATCGATCTCGGCTGCGGCACGGGGATCCTCGCGGCCCAGGCGAAGCGATCGCAGCCGACCGCCCGCGTGATCGCCTCGGACCAGTCGGCCTCGGCCGTCGCCTCTGCCCGCCTGACCATGGCCGCCAACGGACTCGACGTCGAGGTCGTGCGGGAGGACGCGCTGGCGACCCAGCGGGACGACAGTGCGGACGTCATCCTGCTCAACCCGCCGTTCCACACCGGTGCTGCGGTGCACGGGGAGGTCGCCACGCGGCTGTTCGAGGAGGCTGCCCGGGTCCTGCGGCCCGGAGGCGAGCTGTGGACGGTGTGGAATTCGCACCTGCAGTACACGCCGCGGTTGCGCGCCATCGTGGGTCCGACCCGGCAGGCGCACCGGACGGCGAAGTTCACGGTCACGGTGAGCACCCACCGTTCACCCTGAGCGATCATCGGCCTCTGGTCGGGAGTGGGGTCTTAAGCGTAAACTTGAGTCGCAACAACTCAACTTGGAGAGGGACAGCAGTGGCGAACATGCAGGGCGCCCCCGGCACCGACGAGGGGCAAAAGACCGCACTCGAGCGTTATGGCGTCGACCTGACCGCCATCGCGGAGAGCGGCAAGCTGGATCCCGTCATCGGACGTGACGCCGAGATCCGCCGCATCAGCCAGGTGCTCACCCGCCGCACCAAGAACAACCCCGTCCTCATCGGCGAGCCGGGCGTCGGTAAGACCGCCGTCGTGGAGGGACTCGCCCAGCGCATCGTCGCCGGCGACGTGGCCGACTCCCTCAAGGGCAAGCGGCTCGTCTCCCTCGACCTCGCCGCCCTCGTCGCGGGCGCCAAGTACCGAGGCGAGTTCGAGGAGCGGCTCAAGGCCGTCCTCGCCGAGATCAACGAGGCCGACGGCGACATCATCACCTTCGTCGACGAGCTCCACACCCTCATGGGCACCGGCGGTGGCGACGGTTCCGTCGCGGCAGCCAACATGCTCAAGCCCATGCTCGCGCGCGGTGAGCTGCGTCTCATCGGCGCCACCACCCTCGACGAGTACCGCCAGTACATCGAGAAGGACGCGGCGCTCGAGCGGCGGTTCCAGCAGGTGTTCGTCGGGGAGCCGAGCGTCGAGGACACCGTCGCCATCCTGCGCGGCCTCAAGGGCCGCTACGAGGCCCACCACAAGGTGACGATCGCCGACAGCGCGCTCGTGGCCGCGGCCTCCCTCTCCAACCGCTACATCTCGGCCCGCCAGCTGCCGGACAAGGCCATCGATCTCATCGACGAGGCGGCCTCCCGTCTCAAGATGGAGATCGACTCCTCCCCGCTCGAGATCGACGAGCTGAAGCGCGTCGTCGACCGCATGCGCATCGAGGAGCTCGCGCTCAAGAAGGAGAAGGACCCGGCCTCCAAGGAGCGCCTCGAGAAGCTGCGCACCGACATGTTCACCAAGCAGGAGACGCTCGACGCCCTGCAGAAGCGCTGGAACGCGGAGAAGTCGTCCCTCCACAGCGTCGGTGACCTCAAGAGCCTCCTCAACGAGGCCGAGATCGAGCGCGACCGCGCCATGCGCGAACAGAGCTGGCAGCAGGCGTCCAAGCTCAACTACGAGGTCATCCCGCAGATCGAGAAGCAGATCCACGCCGCCGAGCAGATCGAGCAGCTCGGGCCGCGCATGGTCAACGACCAGGTGACCGACGAGGACATCGCTTCCGTCGTCGCCGCGTGGACCGGCATCCCGATCGCGAAGCTCACCCAGGGCGAGACCGAGCGTCTCCTCAACCTCGAGGGCGAGCTCGGTAAGCGGCTCATCGGCCAGAAGGATGCGGTGCGTGCCGTCTCCGAGGCCGTCCGGCGCTCGCGGGCGGGCATCTCCGACCCCGCCAAGCCGACCGGATCCTTCCTGTTCCTCGGGCCGACCGGTGTCGGCAAGACGGAGCTCGCGAAGGCCCTCGCCGAGTACCTGTTCGACGACGAGAAGGCGCTGCTGCGCATCGACATGAGCGAGTACGGCGAGAAGTTCGCCGTCTCCCGTCTCGTCGGTGCGCCTCCCGGGTACGTCGGGTACGAGCAGGGCGGACAGCTCACCGAGGCCGTTCGTCGTCGCCCCTACTCCGTGATCCTCCTCGACGAGATCGAGAAGGCGCACCCCGAGGTCTTCGATCTGCTGCTGCAGGTGCTCGACGACGGCCGTCTCACCGACGGGCAGGGTCGCACGGTCGACTTCCGCAACACGATCCTCATCCTCACGAGCAACCTGGGCAGCCAGTTCCTCGTCGACGGGTCGCTGGACTGGGATCAGAAGACGGAGGCGGTGCACGCCCTGGTCCGCCAGGCCTTCAAGCCGGAGTTCGTGAACCGTCTCGACGACATCGTCGTCTTCGCGCCGCTGACGCAGGCCGACCTCGGGCAGATCGTGTCGCTCTACATCGACCGGCTCGAGAAGCGCCTCACCGAGCGACGCCTGCAGCTGGCGGTCACCCCGAACGCCCGCGCCTGGCTCGCCGAGCGCGGCTACGAGCCCGCGTACGGCGCCCGGCCGTTGCGTCGGCTCATGCAGCGCGAGATCGACGACCGTCTCGCCCGGGCCCTCCTCGCCGGCGACATCCGCGACGGCGACACGGTGCGCGTGGACCTCGTCGGCGACGACCTGACGGTCACCCGCTTCGACGAGGCCGCCGCCTAGCCCCTCCTGAGGATTGCCCAATGCTGCGCGTCGCTGAGCGCGCGGAGGTTTGTCGAGCCCGCTGAGGTTCGAACCGCCGCGCGCTCGACGAACCGGCTCAGGCCGTGCGCCCGAGGGCGCGAAGCAACTCGAAGGCGCGGTATCGCTTGCGCCAGAAGGCGAGGGCGGCCACGCCGATCCAGCCGGCGACGACGACACCTGTGGCGTCTCCGGTGCCGGCCTGTGCCTCGACGAGGGGGGCCGGTGCGTCGGCCACTCCCATCCCGTGTACCGAGTGGACGGGCTCGGCGATGATGGCCTCGAGTTCGGTCAGGCTCGCACTCGCGGGAAGCGCCGCGACGGCCTCGGGAATCGCCCCGGCGTCCACTCCGTAGGCCGCGATGTCGATCACGGCACCCGTGGCGATGTCCGTGAAGACACCGGTCGTATGGTCGTACGAGACTCCCCCGCCACCCTTCTTGGAGTAGTTCATGATGGCGTTGCCGTACTGAGCTGCGAACGCGGAGAGCTGTGCCTGGCCACTCGCGGCGAGGCGCGCGTGCAGTTCCTCCTGAGACAGGCCCTCCCACCAGAGCGGTGTGTGCGGAGCCGGTCCCGTCTCGGGGTAGAACACCCCCTGGGGCATGGTGGTCGTGTAGGGCGCCGGTGGCTCTGACGGCGGGACAGGTACTTCGGTGCGGGGGATCGGCGGCGGGGCCACGGGAACGGGAGGAGGCGTCACGACAGGAGGTGCCGGCGGCTCCGGTGCCGGAGGGGCGACAACCGGGGGCTCGGCGACCGGTGTGTCCTCGGCCCAGGCGGCAGCCGGGGCGACGATCAAGGCGCCGGCCAGAACGGCGGCGGCGACAACCCGAGAACTCTTCACGACGACACCGTAGCGGCCATCGACCGAGCGGTCTGCCTCCCGTTCGGGGCGTAGGGTCGAGGGATGCGCGCAACCCTCATCCACGGTGACCACGACGTCCGTCTCGAGGAGGTCCCGCAACCCGAACTGGTCGGCTCCGGCGACGCGATCGTCCGGGTTGTGGCGGCCTGCGTGTGCGGCTCTGACCTCTGGGGCTATCGCGGTGTCGTCGACACGCCGCGTCCGAAGCGCATCGGCCACGAGTTCGTCGGCATCGTCGAGCAGGTCGCTCCCGATGTGACGGCGGTCGCTGTCGGCGACTTCGTCATCGCGCCGTTCTACCACTGCGACATGGACTGTGTGAACTGCCGGAACGGTGTCAGCACCTCCTGCCTTCACGGCGGATGGTGGGGTTCCGACGACCGGGACGGGCACCTCGCCGACGGGGCCCAGGGAGAGTTCGTGCGGGTCCCCAACGCGAACGGGACCCTGGTCGCCACCCCGTCGCAGCCGTCGCCGGAGCAGATTCCCGGCCTCCTCACCCTCGCCGACGTCATGGGCACCGGGCACCACGCCGCCGTGTCGGCCGGCGTCACCTCCGGCAGTACGGTCGTGGTCGTCGGTGACGGCGCCGTCGGCCTGTGCGGTGTCATCGCCGCGAAGCGCCTCGGCGCATCCCGCATCGTCATCATGTCGCGCAACGAGCAGCGCACCGCGCTCGCCCGCTCCTTCGGGGCGACGGACGTGGTGACCGAGCGCGGCGAGGACGGCGCGAAGGCCGTGAGGGCGCTCTTCGACGGCGTCGGCGCGGACAGCGTGCTCGAGTGCGTCGGGACCACCGAGGCGATGGAGCAGGCGATCCGCTCCGCCCGTCCCGGCGGCATGGTCGGCTACGTGGGCGTGCCGCACCTCAACCCTGAACTGGCCGTCCGGCCGCTCTTCAACAACAACATCGGTGTGCGCGGCGGCGTCGCCCCGGTGCGCAACTACATCGACGAGCTGCTGCCGGAAGTGCTATCGGGCGCGATCGAGCCCGGCCGTGTGTTCGACCTCGAGCTGCCGCTCGCCGACGTCGCGGAGGCCTACGCCGCGATGGACGAGCGCCGGGCCACGAAGGTGCTCCTCCGCCCCTGACGGTGGGGGTTGCCCGATGCTGCGCGTCGCTGGGCGCGCGCCGTTCTGGCGAGCGCGCGGCTGTTCGAATCGCAGCGTGCTCGACAATGCTCAGCGCGCTGGGAGCGGTACCTCAGCCGACAACAGAAGAGAAAACGAGGCGACGGTGCGTCGCGCTCCAACCCCGACCCGTCGGCCGGTCGCGATCGCGGGCGACGGACTCGCGAACGAGACGCGCGCCGGGATCGACCACCTCACTCCGCTGAGGTTTGTCGAGCACGCGCCGGTGTGAACCTCAGCGCGCTCGACAAACCCCCGCGCGCACAGCGACGCGCAGCATTGAGCCACCTCAAGCCGAGCTACCTCAACCCGAGCCGCCCCGGTCGAGCAACACCGAGCTCAGCAAAGCAAAGCCGAGCGACCCCGCGCCGGGCAACCCCGGCGGCACCGGTCAGCGGGCGAGCAGCTCGTCCTTCACCTTGCGACGGAGGACTTTGCCGATGATCGACTTGGGCAGCTCGTCGACGACGTGCCACTGGCGCGGCACCTTGTACGGGGTGAGGTTCTCGCGGGCGAACTTCTCCAGCGCCGCCTCGTCGAGCGTGGTGCCGGGCTCGAGCACGAGCGCCGCGGCGACCTCCTCGCCGGAGTGGTCGCTCGGCATGCCGATCACGGCCACCTCTCGGACGCCGGGGAACTTTACGAGCTCCTCCTCGACCTCGCTCGGCGCGACGTTGAAGCCGCCCGTGATGATGAGCTCCTTGATCCGGTCGACGATGCGCACGAAGCCGGCGTCGTCGATGGTGACGATGTCGCCGGTCCGGAACCAGCCGTCCGCGAAGACGGCGGCCGTCTCCTCCGGCTTGTTCCAGTAGCCGCTCATCACCTGCGGGCCCTTGGCGACGAGCTCGCCGGCTTCGCCGAGCGGCAGCTCGACGGTCGGGTTCTCGGGGTCGACGACGCGGACGAGGGTGCTCGGCAGGGGAAGGCCGACGGTGCCGGCGACCCGGGACGGGGCGACCGGGTTGGCCATGAGGACGGGGCTGGTCTCGGAGAGGCCGTACCCCTCGACGAGGTAGCCGTTGGTCTCGGCCTCCCACGGTTCGACGACGCTGGCGCGCAGCGGCATGGCACCGGAGATGGCGATCTGGATGCCGTCGAGCGAGATGCCCCGCTCCTTGGCGCGCGCGGTGAGCTTCTCGTAGATGGGCGGCACGGCCGGCAGGAATGTCGGAGGGCGCTTCTTGATGACCGCGAGCGTGAGGTCCGGGTCGAAGCGCGGGAAGAGGACGAGGCGGGCACCCATGCTCATCGCGAAGGTGAGGCAGAGGGTGAGCCCGTAGGCGTGGAACATCGGCAGCACCGCGTAGACGACGCAGTCGCCGCGCTGGATGGTCGGTACCCACGCCCGCGCCTGAGCGGCGTTCGCCATGAGGTTCGCGTGCGTGAGGATGGCGCCCTTCGGGCTGCCGGTGGTGCCGGAGGTGTACTGGATGACGGCGACGTCGCCGACGGCCGGGCGCGGCACGGAGGCGGCGATCGGCTCGTTCGTGAGCAGCTGCTCCCACGAGGTGGTGCCGGTCACGGTCGTGGTGAGGGCCGCGCGCTGGTCGCGGGCCTTCTTGATGGGGAGACGGAGGAGGGTGCGCGTCGTGAGGGACATCGACCTGGTCATGTCGACCGACACGATCGCGTCGACCGTCAGGTCGGACGGGAAGGCCTGGACGGTGGCGACGACCTTGTCCCACGCGACCACGTACTTCGCCTTGTGCTCCTGGAACTGGTGACGCAGCTCGCTCGGCGTGTAGAGCGGGTTGTGCTCGATGACGATGCCACCGACGCGGAGGACGGCGTAGAAGGCGACGACGTGCTGCTGGCAGTTGGGCAGGATGATGGCGACCGGGTCGCCCTTCCCGATGCCGAGGAGACGCAGGCCTTCGGCGGCCCGCTCGATCTGGTCGCCGAGCTCGCGGTAGGTGGTCTCCGCACCGAAGAACTCGAGGGCGACGGTGTCGGCGAAGCTGCTCGCCGAGTCGTGGATGAGGTCGGAGAGGGAGCCGGTCTGCTCCTCGATCTCGTGCGGGACGCCGTCGGCGTAGGAGTCGAGCCAGGGACGGGTCGGGTCGATGGTCATGTCGACAGCCTAGGAGGCGGTGAGCTCGTCCCGCACCACGCGCCGCAGGACCTTGCCGATGAGGGAGCGCGGCAGTTCGTCGCGCTCCACGATGGTCCGCGGCACCTTGTAGGCGGAGAGGAGCGTGCGGCAGTGGGCGCGCAGCGCCTCCACGTCGAGCGTCGCACCGGGTGCGAGCACGACGGCGGCGGTCACGTCCTCGTCCCCGCGTGCGCTGGGGAGGCCCACCACCGCGACGTCGGCGACGGAGGGGTGTGACAGCAGTGCCGCCTCCACCTCGGTCGGGGCGACGTTGAAGCCGCCGGTGATGATGAGCTCCTTCATCCGGTCGACGATGGTGACGAAGCCGTCGGCGGAGACGGTGGCGACATCGCCCGAGCGCAGCCAGCCGTCGGCGAGAAGGGTCGCGGCGGTCTCGGAGGGACGGTTCCAGTAGCCGGAGAAGACCTGCGGCCCGCGGATGAGCAGCTCGCCCTCCTCGTCGACGCCCCGGTCGACGGTCGGGTCCTCGGGGTCGACGATACGGATCTCGGTGCTCGGGAACGGCACCCCGACGGTGCCGGGTCGCCGGGTCGGGCCGATCGGGTTGCCGAGCGCGACGGGGGACGTCTCGGTCATCCCGTAGCCCTCGACGAGCAGGCCGCCGGTCGCCTTCTCCCACGTCTCGACGACGCGGACGGGCAGGCTCATGGCGCCGGAGATGGCGAAGCGGATGCCGGCGAGGTCGACCCCCCGGGCGCGCGCCGCCTTCTCGAGGCGCTCGTAGATGGGCGGGACGGCGGGAAGGAACGTCGCAGGCGACTTCGCCATCGCGTCGAGCACGAGCTTCTCGTCGAACTTGGGAAACAGCACCAGCCGGGCACCCATGCTCATCGCGAAGGTGAGGCAGAGGGTGAGCCCGTAGGCGTGGAACATCGGCAGCACCGCGTAGAAAGTCTCTTCGCCCCGGCGGAGCCCGGGCACCCAGGCCTCGCCCTGCATCGCGTTGGCGCGCAGGTTGGCGTGGGTGAGGATGGCCCCCTTGGGGCTGCCGGTGGTGCCGCTCGTGTACTGCAGCACGGCCACGTCCTCGAGCCGCGGCTTGGGGTGGCTGTTCGGCAGGTACTTCGCGGCGGTGAGCGTGCGCCAGTCGATCGCACCGGCGACCGGCTTGTCCACGGTGAGGGCCGCACGTGACTCGCGCGCCTTGGCGATCGGCAGGCGGAGCGCTGCGCGGGTGGTGAGCGGCATCGAACGGGTCACGTCGACGGCGACGACGGAGGAGACCCCGACGTCGGCGGGGAAGGAGAGCACGCGCTCGGCGACCTTGTCCCAGACGATCGCGACCTTCGCTCCGTGGTCCTCGAACTGGTGGCGCAGTTCGCGCTCCGTGTACAGCGGGTTGTGCTCGACGACGATCGCCCCGAGACGGAGGATCGCGTAGAAGGCGACCACGTGCTCCGGCGAGTTCGGCAGCACGATCGCGACACGATCGCCGTGGCCGACGCCGAGCTTACGCAGCCCGTTGGCGACGCTCGCGATCTGCTCGCGCAGGCGCTCATACGTGGTGGTCGCGCCGAAGAACTCGAGGGCGACGCTGTGCCGGTTGTCCCGGGTGGACGCCCAGATCATGTCCACCAGGGTCTGGGTCGGTGTCGCGATGTCGTGCGGGACCCCGTCGCCATAGGCGGGGAGCCACGGTCGGCTGGTGAAGGCGCTCATCTAGAGAACGATGCCATCCATGACCACACGTCC
>Ga0247810_10001034_pt1 | contig 19644 bp, 12 predicted proteins | sample UWRJL119311C1_FD_179918 | JGI IMG/M metagenome (GOLD analysis project Ga0247810, IMG submission 179918) | Plant litter microbial communities from Arlington Agricultural Research Station in Wisconsin, United States - UWRJ-L119-311C-1 | ecosystem: Environmental > Terrestrial > Plant litter >... | reverse complement strand
GAAAATTGTAAGCTACGCACTTGTAAAACAACCTCCTTTTGAAACGTATGATAAAGTGCAGCATGGCAACGGTGTCTGGGCGCCGAGTATTAATTTTCATAACAATGAATTCTATATTTATTATCCGGATCCTGACTTTGGAATTTATATGATAAAATCTAAAAAGGCAGAAGGACCTTGGTCAGAGCCTCTTTTGGTAAAAGCTGGAATTGGGTTAATAGATCCGAGTCCGTTATGGGATGATGATGGCAAAGCGTATTTAGTTCATGCTTTTGCAGGAAGCCGAGCGCAGATTAAAAGTCTGCTGGTCGTCTGCACAATGAATCCTGAAGGAACTGTTGCAAATTATGATGAAGTAATGGTGATTGACGGCCATGATGGAGAAGGTACAATTGAAGGACCTAAGTTTTATAAACGAAACAATTACTATTATATTTTTGCTCCTGCAGGCGGCGTTTCTACCGGCTGGCAGACAATTCTAAGGTCTAAAAATGTTTTTGGCCCTTATGAAAAAAAGAAAGTTTTAGAACAAGGCAAAACAAAAATAAATGGACCTCATCAGGGTTCCTGGATACAGACTCAGACCGGTGAAGATTGGTTTATACATTTTCAGGATAAAGGTGCGTATGGAAGAATTGTGCATTTACAGCCCATGAAATGGGAAAAAGACTGGCCGGTAATGGGGCAGGATTTTGATAAAAACGGAATTGGTGAACCTGTAACCACATTTAAAAAACCTAACGTGGGAAAGCAATATCCGGTACAAGTTCCTGAGACTTCGGATGAGTTTAATAATCCTGCATTAGGATTACAATGGCAATGGCAGGCCAATTCTCAGGTAAATTGGGGATTTCCGACAAGTATGGGATATTTGAATTTATTTTGCCAGACAACACTGAAAGACAATGCAAAAATCTCTGATGCGCCAAATTTACTGCTTCAAAAGTTCCCTGCAGAAGAATTTACAGCAACAGCCAAATTAACTTTTAATACAAGGTTAGAAGGTGAAAGAACGGGGCTTTTGGTATTGGGTTTAGAGTATAGTTATTTATCTCTCAAAAATGAAAAAGGAAAATTATATTTAAGTCAGAAAACGGGCGCTTTTGATAAAAAAGTATCTGAAACTGAAACGGATTCTGTTTTAATAACTGATCCTGAAATCTACCTGAGAGTGCAGGTTAAAAAAGGTGGTATCTGCAGTTTTTTCTATAGCTTGGATAATAAAAAGTATCAGAGAATTGGTACCGATTTTACTTCTAAAGAAGGAAAATGGATAGGTGCAAAAGTAGGGCTTTTTGCCTTGAGCGAAAAAGTAACAAATGATTCCGGTAATGTTGCGGTTGATTGGTTTAGGGTTACAAAATAAGCTGATTCTTGTATAAAAAAATATGTTTTTGTAAAAAACGACCTACATAAAATAAATATCCTTAACGAATTTAAAAAATTGATGTTTCTATATCTTTCAGGAAAATTAAGAAGTTTAAAAGCTTTAAATTGATTTAAATGAAGAAAAACACATTTTTTTTCCTTTGTAAGCTTTGTTTTTGAGCATGTAACGGTAGAAGTTAAAAATAAGATTAAAATGAATCGATTAAAAAAGTACATTCTGGTAGTTTTATGCAGCATTAGTATAGGGGCAAATGCCCAAAATACATATAAAAACTGGACTGATATTATCCGTAAAAATGATGCATCGTGGTTTGCTTCGGCGGAAGCCAAAAAAATTGCAGAAAATGTTTTGCTGTACCAGAGAGATATTGGAGGCTGGCCAAAAAATATCCAAATGCAGCAGGAATTAACTATTGAACAAAAAAAGGATTTAGCAGCGGTAAAAAAAACAACCAAAGAAACTACGACAGACAATGGAGCAACCTCTCAGGAAATGCTTTTTATGTCTAAAATGTATGCACAGGTAAAAGACGAACGCTATAAAGAATCTTTTTTGAAGGGATTGAATTATATGCTCGAAGCGCAATACGATAACGGAGGATGGCCTCAGTTTTATCCTTTAAAAAAAGGGTATTATACACATATTACCTACAATGATGATTCGATGGTTCATATTTTGAATGTCATGAAAGAAATCAGTGAAGAAAGTGATTTTTACAGTATAAAACCATCAAAAGAAATTGTTGATAAAACAAAAAGAGCATTCGATAAAGGAATCGATTGTATCGTAAGATCACAGTACAAACAAAATGGAGTTTTAACAGCCTGGTGCGCACAGCATGATGAAGTTACTTTGGCTCCAGCCAAAGCCAGGGCTTATGAGCTTCCGTCGTTAAGTGGTAAAGAATCGGCTAAGATTACTTTGTTACTAATGTCTATTAAAAATCCTTCACCAGAAATAATTACCGCTGTTAAAAGTGCACAGGCTTGGTTTGAAAAGACAAAAATCACCAATCTCGAAGAGAAACGTGTGCTGAATGATGCCGGAAAAATCATAGATAAAAAAATGATTGTTACGCAGCATGCAGCACCCATATGGGCGAGGTTTATGGAGTTGGATAACAATGAACCATTTTTTTGTGACAGAGACGGAATTAAAAAGAAATCATTGGCAGAAATTGGAGCAGAGCGTCGTAACGGCTATTCCTGGTATACCAATGAACCAAAAGAAGTTTTGAATAAATATGCTGAATGGGCCATTAAAAATGGAGTGAAAGTAAGCGAATCAGCAGCCCAGGATAAAAAAAAAACTAACTATATAACGGTTGCGCAGGATGGTTCCGGTGATTTTACAAAAATTCAGGAGGCTGTATACGCGGCTCCCGCTTTTCCTTACGAGAAAGTAACTATTTTTATAAAAAATGGAACTTATATAGAGAAGGTTCAAATTCCGGAATGGAATACCCAGCTGGCTTTGGTTGGAGAAAGCAGGGAAAAAACCATAATCAGCTTTGATGATAATTTTTCTAAAATAAATCTGGGGCGAAACAGTACTTTTTATACGGCTACCGTTTTAGCTGAAGGCGATGACTTTTCAGCATCAAATTTAACCATTAAAAATACTTCCGGAGAGCATGGACAAGCCATTGCTTTATCAGTAACGGGAAATCGTGTTAAGATTTTAAACTGTATTCTTTTAGGAAATCAGGATACGTTGTATTTGTCCGGAAAAGAATCAAAACAATATTTTAAAGACTGTTATATTGAAGGCACAACCGATTTTATTTTTGGACGTGCCACTGCTTTATTTGAAGATTGCGAGATTCACAGTATAAAAAGTTCGTACATCACAGCAGCTTCAACTCCGCAGGGTAACACGTTTGGTTTTGTTTTTAAAAATTGTAAACTAACAGCAAATCCAGAGGCAAAAGCTGTTTATTTAGGAAGACCGTGGAGAATTTATGCCAAAACGGTTTTTATAAATTGCGAAATGGGAAAACAAATTAAACCTGAAGGCTGGGAAAATTGGTCTAAACCTGAGGCAGAAAAAAATGCTTTTTATGCTGAATATAATAACACTGGAGAAGGGTTTCAACCCGCGAAAAGAGTTTCATGGTCGCATCAGCTTACAAAATCCGAATCTGAAAAATATACTATCGAAAACATTCTAAAGGATCCTGTCGCCAACTGGTATGTAAATAAAATTTAGGTTAAAAAACACACATTATATGAATTTTAAATGTCTCATTTTCTTCTTGATTTCACTGGCTTCTTTTGCTCAGAATAGTACATTCCCAGCAGAAAAAGTGGATTCGATTATCAAAAGGATTCAGCTTCCTGTAATACCGGCCTATCAAGTAAATATTGCAAAATTAGGTGCGAAAGGAGATTCTGTTTCAAATAATAAAACCGTGTTTGACAAAGCAATGGCATTATGCAATAAGAATAATGGCGGTACTATTATTGTTCCTAAAGGAATTTATAAAGTTAACGGTCCCATTCATTTTGTGAGTAATGTTAATCTTAAAATTGAAAAAGGAGCGAAAATAAAATTCAGTGATAATCCGCAAGATTATCTACCAATGGTTTTAACAAGCTGGGAGGGCACTATATTGTATAATTACAGCCCGCTAATTTATGCTTATGATTGTTCTAATATCGCCATTAGTGGGGAAGGGACTATTGACGGTGAAGGAGGAAAGACATGGAAAAGTTTTAAAGAAAAAGAAGGAGCGGGGAAAAACCTGAGCCGTGATATGAATCATAATAGTGTCGATTTAAAAGAAAGAAAATTTGGCGAAGGTTATTTTTTACGCCCGCAGATGATTCAGTTTTTTAAGTGTAAAAATATTTTAGTTGAAAATATCCGAATTGAAAATTCACCGTTTTGGTGTCTGCATTTGCTTAAATCGCAGAGTATTACAGTACGCGGCGTAAGTTATAAATCTTTAAATTATAATAATGATGGTATTGATCCGGAATATGCAAAAGATGTTTTGATTGAAAATGTAACTTTTGACAACGGGGATGACAATGTAGCGATCAAGGCAGGAAGAGATCATGAAGGCAGGGCTAATACAGCGACTCCAAGTGAGAATATAGTGATTAGAAATTGTAATTTTAAAGGGCTGCACGGGGTGGTTTTAGGAAGTGAAATGTCTGCAGGCATACAAAATGTTTATGTCGAAAATTGCAAGACTGTCGGCTATTTAAAAAGAGGAATTTATGTTAAAACTAATGCTGACAGAGGAGGTTTTATCAAAAATATTTTTGTTCGAAACATTCAACTAGATCAAGTTGAAGATTGTTTGTATATCACAGCCAATTATCACGGAGAAGGAAAAGGTTTTCAATCTGATATTTCAAATATCCATTTTTCGAATATTTCCTGTAATAAGGCCACAGAATCTGGGATCGTAATTCAGGGATTTCCGGAGAAAAAAATCAGAAATATTTCATTGAACAACATCGAAATAAAATCGGCAAAAAATGCTATTTCAAATGAAAATGCTGAAAATGTTTTGATGACTGATGTTTTTATTGGTCAAAGAGCGACGGTGCCTACAGCTGCTAAATAGGTCTCTTTGAGATTTTAAGCAGCTAAACTGCTAAGATTCTAAATTGAAGAGCAAAGCCTGCCAATATTGTAAATTTTGTGCTCTGAAGAAGTCGAAGGACACGAAACAAACCCGACAACAGTAAAATATAAAATTCTAAAAATGAAAAAATATATCGTAATCTTATTGCTAATTTCTACAGTTTGTTTTGCTCAAAAAACAACAGTTTATACTATTGGTGATTCTACAATGGCCAACAAAAAGGATCCGGACAAAAATCCTGAACATGGATGGGCACAAGTACTTCAGTCTTTTTTTAAGGATAATATTGTGATCGAAAATAAAGCAGTTAATGGCAGAAGTACAAGAAGTTTTATTGCAGAAAAACGATGGGATTCAATTTATAAAAAACTTAAAAAAGGCGATTATGTGTTTATAGAATTTGGACATAACGACGAAAAAATTGAAGATCCTTCTCGCTATACAAATCCTCATACAAGTTACAGGTACAATTTAATAAAGTTTGTAAAAGAAACAAGAGAAAAAGGTGCAACACCAATTTTACTGACTTCTATTGCAAGGCGAAACTTTAATGACAAGGGGGTATTAGTTCCTACACACGGTGATTATCCGCTTGAAACACGGTTAACTGCACAAGAATTTAAAGTTCCTTTTATTGATCTTGAATATTTCACCGAATTATTAGAGCAGTCGTACGGTCCTGAAGAATCAAAACAGCTGCATTTGCATTTTAAGGCTGGCGAAAATGCTTATTACACTAAGGATAAAGCAGATGATACCCATTTGTCATTAAAGGGCGCTACTGAAATTGCACAGATTGTTATCAATCAAATTAAACTTATAGAAGATCCAGCTGTAGAAAAGCTTAAGAAAGCAATTAAATAGTTTTTAATTTTTTCCAGCTAGTGTACGATTCTCATTTCCAATATTAACCTAACAGTAATTTAATTGCTTCAATTTGAGACTTTTAAATTGTCAGTTACAGAGGATTTTTGTTGGAGAATGTAGTCAGTAAGTACTTTTCCTTATTTTTTGGATGATTATTTTTCTTTTTTTAGAATAAATCTCCCACTCTTTTCTTTTTTTTCAGTAAAACTGTCCATTTTTTTATTCCCTCCTAAAAAATTAAACCTTGAAACAGCAGGAAATTATGATTGTTGTAAAATAATAAGTAAAGTTTTATAAAAAAAACTTAATATTTTGATAGTTAGTGTTTTAAAATTTAGTAGTTTTACTATCTTGTTTTGAGAAAGATTTTTTTTATGATATAAAATCTTGTTATTTTTTTGTTTTATATCATATTTATTTTTTTATTTGAAGCCTACTGCACAAAAATTAGTGGCACTAAGACCCTTTTTTTATTACATTTTTTAGAGCTGTCATTTGCTTTTGCAAATGACTAATAAAATTCTATACTCCTTTATTTTAATACATTTTTGACATAGCCTTTTGTTTATCCTAATTGAGATAAGCTAGAAGATGTTTCAACATCACTTACATTCCAATTTTTCTGCCATTTTGTTTTTTATTTCTGCTAATAATTATTGTTTGATAACCCTAATAATTAAACTTATGAAGAATAATTTACTTTCCTTGGTTTTAATTTTAGTTTGTTCTACATCTTATTCTCAGGTAGGTATTGGAACTCCAATGCCAAGTGCTTCTTCTCAATTAGAAGTTGTTGCCGCAAACAAAGGTGTATTAATTCCTAGAATTAATTTGACAGGTTCGACCGATGCTACTACAATTGCAAATGGTAATGTAAATAGCTTATTGGTATTTAATACAGCAACGATCTTGGATGTAAAGCCCGGATATTACTACTGGTATGATAACAAATGGAACAGGGTTGCAGTTTCTTCTGAAATTACGGCAACACCTGGCACTGTTATCTACAATCCGGTAAATCAACAGTTTTCTTATATCGATGCCACGGGTACTGCACAGCTAATTGATATCAGCAGTATTGTAAAAGCAAATGAGACAGTAACAACGCTAAATAAAGATGGCTCAAATAATGGCCAGTATACTTATACAAGCGAAAATGCCACTGCAACTAGGTGAATTCGCTCATAAGTGGACTCAAATTGAAAAGGCTATTTTGACTAAAGATTTTTTATTTCTGTATATTAAAGAAAGAAATGGATATATTATTTCGATTTCTAATAAAGATACTGAAACTAGAAACATGAAGGAATTAATTGCTTTTGTAGAAAATAACGTTACGCAGATTACAAAAGTTTAATGAACATAGTTTGAAGCTTAAAAATCAGGATCGAATCTGCTTTTAAAACATTTTATAGATTTCCCTAATCTTATAGTTATAGTGAGCTGTTTTTTGAAATTATTTTATGTAAGAGTTCCTAATCTTGAAATGAAATATTAAAAATAATGAAGCAGCTTTTTGATTACAAGCCTTTAGAATAACTAAACAAATTGAGATAAAATGAATTCAAATTCAATTTTTTTTGAAACAAAACAATGTTTTATAGATAAAGAAAATATTCGTTCAAAATCTTATAATTGTTACCAAATTTTTAATGATCAAAGGGAAAATATTGGTTTGATCAAACAAAGAATTACTAAAGTTGAAAAAATCCTGAGAGCGGTAGTAAAAAAATCAATTCTACCTTTTCGGCTTGAAATCAGAAGCTCAAACGGAACTCTTGAAGCAATACTGTCACGCGGCTGGTTTTTTTTTAATGCCGCAATTATCATTAGGGACAGGCGTGGTAATAAGATGGGGAGTATCAGGCAAAATTTCGACTTTTTTAAAAGTAATTATACAATACTAAATGCTTCAGATGAAATTATTGCCGCAATATCACGCAATTGTAAGGAGTGGGATTTTGTAATTATTGATGCTTCTCAAAACCAAATTGGCTCATTAGACAGGAAACAGTACGGATTTATGAAAGAAATGCTTATATCAGGTAATAAAACCAATTTGAATATTGAAAATAATAACTCAAATAGGGAAGATAAAATGGCTATTTTACTAAGTGCAATAACCTTTTGTCTGCTTTAATATCTCGCAGCAGTTTATCTAATTTTACCTTAATTTAACTATTTTATGGCGTATTAGGATAATTGCGAATTAAGATTCAATCTACCTTTGTATAGTTTATAAGCGCTTCTTTTTTATTGTAAAAATGCTTATTAATAAATTGTATTTGAACTAAAACTGATGATTTCAGTTTTAGTATTAAAATTTCTAAAATTAAATGTAATGAAAATGGTAAAGGAAAGAGTTTTGGTAAGGGACAATAATGGGATCTTCTTAAAAATGTTCAGGAGAAGTTTTAGAAATGAATTTGACTTCTTTGAAGATTCATTTATTTTAAAAGATGAAAGTCAATCGAATAATTTTGATCGTTCTATATTTGTGGTGTATGATAAGCAAGAATTAATAGAATTTTTAAAATTGAATAAAAAAGGAACAAATGTTCTGGTTTGTTTGTTCAACAAACAGTTATTTGGAAGTTTGTCTTTTTTAGAAGAAGTGAATAATTTAATACTATTAGATGATTCTAAGACCAGGACGGAAATTATTAAAGAGCTTAAATCACATTTTAATAATGTATCTGGTGTTTTATCAAAATCAGTTGAAATGAATTTTCCAACTTCAAATATTCTTCATACACAATTTCATAATTTTTATAAAGCGTTATTTTTTCTTATGTAGTTCACTTTTTTATATATAAACATTATAATTCGCCCTCTATTCTTAGTAATAGAAAAACAAAAAATGTAGGATACTCTTCTTGAGATCCTACATTTTTTTGTTGTAATAAAAGTATAATATTACTTTATTTTATAGATTTCTGAACCTGCTAATAAAAAGCAGCCTAAACCGTAATCTTCAAAATCTGGAAATTTATCGTAAGAAAGAGGCTGTCCATCTTTAGGTTCTTTTCCAGTTGACTGAAGAAAACCTAAGGCTCCATTTGTATGAAGGCTTTCAGTTACCAAAGCATTCCATGCCTTTTGAATAACAGGTAAATAGGTTTCCTTTTTCAAAATTCCACTGTTAATTCCGTATGCCATTCCGTAAACAAACAAAGCAGTTCCGGATGCTTCCTTTTCACCAAAATTATTAGGATCATGTAAGCTGACATTCCAGAAACCATCAGGTCTTTGAATAGGAACTAATGCCGCCGCCATAGCTTTTAAATCTTTTACATACTGCTCTCTGTGAGGGGCATTTTCAGGAATAATGGTCAATACTTTTGCCAGCGCACCAATTACCCATCCATTACCACGGCTCCAGTAACAGTCTTCACCATTTGGTTCCTTATAAGGAGGATCAAAATCAGCATCACGCCACCATAAACCATCTTTAGGATTAAAAAGTCCGTTATCTCCATGTTTATTTCTGGAGTACATATACATTTGGTACATTTTTTCGAAATAGCGATTGTCTTTTTCAAGAACTCCTAATTTTGCAAAAACCGGCATTCCCATCTGTATAGCATCAATCCACGACCAGTCATCAAGCTGAGGCGTATGCAGCAGCATGTTGATGTTGGCTTTTGTGTTTTTTAACTTTTTTGGGTCTGGCTCTAAATTGTATAAATCAATGTATGTTTGAGCTGCACAATAATTATCGGCATTGCGGGTAGTATTTCCTCCATTGAATCCCCATTTATGAAATTCAGACCATGAATAGGCATAATCATAATAAGTATCTTTTGGGAAAATTTCGTGCAAAGCCATTAAACCTTCATAATAAACCCCTCTCGTCCAGATATTACTAGGACGCTCTTTATTGGTAATAATGGTTTTGCCCGTTTCCGGCCATTTCTGCATAAAATAATCATTGGCCAATATCATTTGTTTCAGCACTAATTTTTTATCAAACGACTGCTGGGCGCTTAGAGTGCTCGTATACAAAAAGCATATAGCGAATATTAAAAGTAATTTTCTCATCTTTAGTTTTCGTTATTTAATGGTTTAGTAGTTAGTTTTGTTGTTTTAATGGAGTTAAAGTTACGGGTCCTAATAATCCAGACGGCATTGGACTCCATTTTGATGCATCGAATTTTTTATAATCTTTATCGACCATATTGATTTCATAAAAAATCTTCCATTCTTCTCCTTTTAATTCCTTATCACGAATTCGGTTTGCCGAAAGATTGGTGACCTGAATTTTTAAAGTATTTTTTCCGGATTTTAATTTTTCGAGGTTTAATTGATAAGGGACAGACCAGGCAGTGCCAATATATTCATCATTAAGCCATACTTTTGCGCTTTCGCGGACATCACCTAAATTTAAACTCCAATGACTTATTTTTGCATTCGGATTGTCGAATTGCAGCGTATAAGTTGCAGATCCTGAAAAAGCGGCCGCGTCTGGGCTTAATTTTGTCCACGATTCTAAATTTGATACTGAAGCTTCTACAGGTAATTTTGGCCCTCCTTTGTCAAAAGTAAGTTTCCAATTTCCTTTTAACGCAGCTGCATCACCTGCAACTTCATAGTAATTCCATTTTTTTTGTGAAGCCGTATTTTCTGTTTTCAAAAAATAAGATTGTCCAGGTTCTATTTTTAATTTTACCAAAGTAGTATTGGTATTTTTGTTTACAATAGCATTACCAAATTCTTTCGTTAATGGATCAAAGATTACCACTTCCTTATTGCCAACTTGAATTGGAATAAAATCATCGATTGTTTTGGTAGTATGATTTACGAGATAATATATCTTTTCGCCGTCCACAGTTCTTCTGGTATATTTTAAACCAGTGCTGACAAGCGTTTCTGGATATATTTTGGCATTCTCTAATGTTTTGAAAATATCCAGATCCGGTTGTACCAGCGCACTATTGGCGGTCAAAAGAGCCTGAAGTGCTTGTTCCTGCTTTTTATAATTATTGAAACCCGGAACTGATTCCGGTAAACCTTCAAAAATAATAACAGCGCCGGCTTTCTTTAATTCTATTAATTTTTGCAGCGTCGCGAGAGGCATTTTTTTGGTAGCAGGAATAATCAAGGAGTTAAAAGTGCTGCCCGATAAACTGATTTTTCCGTCCACTACTTTAGCATCAGCAATAAAATTATCAGAGATAAAATCTACACCGTATCCTTTTTTCATTAAACTTTTAGTAGTGTCATAAAAAGGAGTATTGTGCAGCCACTGCTGTAATGAATGTATTTTAAATTCAAAGAACAAAGTACCTTTTTGGTACTTATCCCACGTATCAAAAATAGGCCAATACAATAAAATTTCATTGTCTGATTTTCCTTGCTGCAACATTGACTGACAGTTGGCGATATACGAAAACAGGGCTGGGGCATCTTCCCAAATACTGTTATTGGCATTAAAATTTACAGAAGCGTAAAACTGCCATCCCGGCCATGCAGCACGCGTAGGCGAATAAGTAGAACCATGAAGAAAAATGTGGTTGATACCGCTCAGCATTAAATCTTCTGCTTCAGGTTTGCATTGTGACAGTGCTGTTTTAAAATGCTCTCGCAGCCAGGTAAAAGTTTCTGACGAAACCAGGTTTTTTCCCGATATATGTGCAGCCGAAGAAGAAAATTTCAGCATTACAGGATCGGCATCACCTTCGCGAATGTCTTCTTTTTCGCGTCTGAATCCTGGAATGTCAAAAGGCATAGAGCCAAAAGTTTCGCATTCAGGAATATCTGCAGCAGCATACAGATCAAGCAGATTTCCCGGAGAACCGTGAGCCTGAAGTTTAGTTTTGAAGCTTTTAGAATGCGCCCAATTGGTCCATGATCTTTCAAATTTATTCAATAATAAATCTGCAATCGTTTGTCTGTAGTCACTACGTATTCTGTTTCCAATTTCTTCGTCTTTTTCATTTAACAAATTTGGAAGCTCTTTTTTTAGATCATAACCCCTTAAAGCTTTGAATTCATCGAAAAACTTAGGTGTAAAATCAGTTCCGTATACTTCATAACTATCATTAAAAATAGCACGGATTTTACCTTCACGTCCTTTAAAAGCATTGTTGAAAGGAACAACGTAAGCATTAAAAGCTTCTTCTGAATAATGATCTAAAGTATAACCGCTTCCACCCGGTGCGGCTCTTTTTACCTGTTGCCCGGTTTTACCGCTAAATACAGCATAAATAGTATAATCTGTTTTTGTCGCTTTCCATTTAAGTTTGTTGGGCTCTAATTTGTTAGGCAGAGAAATAGAATTTCCTTCCAGTCCTTTATCTTTTGTATTTGCTTTATTATTTTTCAATTGATTTGTCAGGTTGACAAAAGAACCATCAGAACCATACGCTGTAACGTACAAAAGAGTAGCAGGTTTCTTTTCTTTGGTGGTATCAATGACAATGCTCTGATCAATCGTTTCATTTTTTTTAACCTGATATTTTTGTACAATAAGCTTTGTTGCGGCGTTTTGTATTGTTACATGAGAACCTCCGTAAGGCCATCCTGTTCCTAAGACCATATCAACCTGCATATGAAGGCTGTCGGCAGTTTTAATAGTGTAATCTAACATTTCCATCCACTTTGGAGACAGGTAATCGATGAAGTTGTTCTCTTCGCCTTTTACGCCGTATATTGGAGTGATTTCTACACCGCCAATTCCTGCATTATGAAAATCGATCAGGCTTTTCTTCAAGTTAGGTTTATCTACGGCGCTTCCCATCCACCACCATCGAGCCCACGGCTGATTAGTGTTAGTAGATTTCGGCCACGGTGATTTCTCTTGTGCCAAAGTACTGTAGGCACAAAAAGAGAATAATGCAATAAAAAAGTATGACTTGGTCAGTTTCATTATTTATTAGTTGAATGTATTGGTTACTAAAATTAATCACTTCTGGAAGAAAAATTCCCAAGATTCAATTTTATATTTCCTGGTTAGAGAGTAAAAGTATTAGTAGCCCATTAAATTCCTATCCTGTAGCATCCTGTATTTTATGTTAATGCATAAAAATTAAATCTGTAGTAATTTGTCTTGTTTTTTAGTGATTCGTATTTTTTTTAGACAAATAAATAAGAATAGTAAAAAAATAATTTAATATTTTTTTTGATATCGTATTTTAATATTTCGCACTGAATTACGACTTGTAAATCAGGCAGTTGTGCGTTTTTTTTCTTGAAAAAAATGGGAAAACAAATATAATATCTTGAAAGCTAACAGGATACTACAGGATGGTGAGCAATACTCATCTGGATAAATTTGGATTACTAATTAATTAACCAAAATTTAACTTTTATGAAAAACAAGCTTAGTCTTCTGCTGATTATGGCCCTGTTTGTAGCGATACATGCATCGGGTTATGCGCAAGAAAAAATGGTAACAGGAATAGTTACTGATCCGGCAAAACTCTCGATTCCGGGGGTTAATGTATTTGTAAAAGGAACAAAACGTGGAGCCAGTACTGATTTTGATGGAAGATTCACAGTAGCAGCTTCTGCGGGAGAAACTTTGGTTTTTTCATTCGTGGGATTTGTAACCAAAGAGGTAAAAGTAGGCACCGCTAGCAGCTACGATGTTTCTTTAGATGCAGAAAATTCGAGTCTGAATGAAGTGGTAGTTATTGGTTATGGCACGCAAAAGAAAAAACTGACAACGGGTGCAATCTCGGGAATCAAGACAGAAAATTTTACTGAGAGACCAATTTCAAGAGTCGATCAGGGTTTGATAGGTCAGGTAGCCGGTGTTAGGGTAAAACAAACAACAGGTTTGCCAGGTCAGCCTTTTAGTATTGAAATTAGAGGAGCAGGTTCTATTACCGCTGGAAATGAACCGTTATATGTGGTAGATGGATTTCCTATTTCGACAGAAGGATCAAACTCCAATGGCGGATTCTCAAACGGAAGCCCGCTTGACAATATGAACCCAAATGATATTGCATCTGTAGAAGTTTTAAAAGATGCAGCCGCCGCGGCCATTTATGGTTCGAGAGCGTCTAATGGGGTGGTTTTGATTACTACTAAAAAAGGAAAAACCGGAAAAGCAAAATTCACTTTTAATACTTACGGAGGAATCAATAAAGAAGCCAATAGAGTGGATATGCTGGATTCTCAGCAATGGGTTGACAGAGCAAAAACTTTTATTGATGCGCAGTGGGTGGGATCTGGAATTGCAGGTGCTTCTGCCAGCCAGACAATGCCGGAACGTATTGCAGCTTATAATGCAAAAAATCCAACGGCACCGCTTATACCAAGTAATTCACGCTATTATACTTATTTATACGATACAAGATGGGATATGCCGGGACACCCTGGATTAGATTACATCGACTGGCAGGATAAAATTTTCCGTACAGGAGAATTCAGCAACTACCAGTTATCGGCTTCAGGAGCGACAGAGACAGTAAATTATTATGTGTCTGCCAACTATCAAAAAAATACAGGATACATTGTAGGGACTGACTATACGTTGTTTTCTGCAAGAGCAAATGTGGATGTAAAATTATCAGAAAACTTTAAAATGGGAATTAATATAGCTCCATCTTATTCTGTAAAAAATGATCCGGGTGTTGAAGGAAAGGATAATACATTGTTTAAAGCCCTTACTGCGACCCCTGTTTTCGAAAGTGCATCTAATGCGGCCGGAGAAAAATACACAACAAGATACATGTGGGGAAGCAGCACAACAAATATGCTGAATGCTTTAGCAAGAACAGGAAGAAACTCGATGTACAGAAGTTTAATCTCGACTTATGCCAGCTATCAATTTGTAAAAGGGGTAACATTTAAAAGCACCATCAATTTTGATAACTCTGACAATACAACTGAAAGCTATACGCCGAATGATGTTTTGGCAAGTATCAGAGGGGCTTATAATACGTACAGAAGACAGAATTTAGTAAATGAAAACACTTTAAATTACGATCAGACTTTAGGAAATCATAATTTCAATTTGCTTTTGGGACAATCTTTCAATTCATACGAAATTACAAGAGCATCTCTTTCTTCTGGAGCACTTTACAATAATTCAAGTACAGAAACACTTCCTGCAGGATCAATAGGTTCTACCAATGCAGAAAAAAACACACTGCTTTCTTATTTTGCTAGACTTCAGTACAATTTCAAAGAAAAATACCTGATTTCTGGAAGTATCAGACGCGATGGTTCTTCAAAATTTGGAATGGACAGAAGATGGGGAACTTTTACTTCACTTTCATTAGGATGGAGAGTAAAACAAGAAGCATTTTTAGAAAATGTGGATTGGCTTAGCGATTTAAAACTAAGAGCAAGTACTGGTATTAATGGAAGTAACAACATTGGCAGCTATGGTGCTTATGCTACACTTGGAACATTTAATTATTCGCTTGGAGGCGCAGCAGCAATCGGACAAGGAGCAGCATCAATTCCAAATCCTGATTTACATTGGGAAGAATCAAAAAGTATCGATTTTGGGGTAGACTTTGCCTTTATAAAAAACAGAATTTCAGGAACATTTGAAGTATATAGAAAAAATAACAGCGAATTACTTTTAAGAGTTCCTGTAACTGGAGCGTCAGGATTCCCGAGTTACCTTACTAACATCGGAGAAGTGCAAAATCAAGGATGGGAGTTTGAGCTGAACTCTTTAAACGTTAAGACAAAAGATTTTGAATGGAGAACATCAGCAAACATCAGTCATAACGAAAATAAAGTTTTAGCATTAGGTCCCGGACAATCTAAAATTGAAATCAGTAATTCGTATGACGGTGGAGTTCCGTTTATAAAATTAGAAGTGGGTAAACCAATGTATACCATATTTGCATTAAAACAAGACGGAGTAGTAACTCAGTCAGACATCGATACCGGAGGCACTACAATTGGAGGAAACAAATTGGTTTTGGGAGATCCGAGATATGTAGATCAAAACGGCGACAAAAAAATCAATTCTGAAGACCGTATAGATGTTGGTAATCCAACTCCAAAATATACTTGGGGAATCACAAATACGCTTAAATACAAAGATTTAGATTTTAATGTATTAGTGCAGGGACAAAATGGAGGTACCGTTTACGGATTAACAGGAAGAGCAATTGACCGTACCGGAATGGGTTCTGTAGAAAATGCCTTAGATGTAGATACATCAACAAGAGGAAACTGGAGAACTTCTTTTGGATATCAGGCCAATACAGATTGGTTATACAAATCAGATTATGTTAGTATCAGAAGTATTTCAGTAGGATACAGCTTAAGAGAAGCTTTAAAAAGTGTAAAAAGAATTGATAACGCAAGATTATATGTAACCGGAGAGAACTTCTTCTCCTGGAATAAATATAGAGTAGGTTACAATCCTGAGGCAGTAAATAGTTCAGGAAGTTCAAATTCTGATTTTTCTGTACCCGTAGATTATGGTGGAGCTCCTTTAGCAAAATCAGTAGTTATAGGTCTTAACATTAATTTTAATTAAAATAAAATGAAAAAATATATTTATCTAGCAAGTGCTTTTATGCTGTTTGCCCTTTCATCCTGCACAGATGAATTGACGCAGCTGCCTTTATCTGCGGGAACAATCGAGAATTTTTACGCTACTCCCGGAGACTTTGCCCAAGCAAGAAATGCCACTTATTCTGTAGCTTTTCACGGTGCAGGAACTTACGGTTATGCCAATAGGGTTTTGAACTTAAGTGAAACCAGATCAGACAATTTGTTTGCTACTACTACAGCTTCAAGAGAGTGGGAAGGAATTAATAGTTTTTACACCAATATCAGTTCCAACGCTTACGTAAAAGAGGCATATACAAGTAATTACAATGCGATTTATAAAGCCAATCAATTATTAGAAAAGCTGGCCGAAAAAGGTGATGCTATTTTTACAAATCCTGCAGACAAAGCAGCAATGGCTGCCGAAGCGCGTTTTTTAAGAGCATTTTGTTATTTTGATTTAATCAGATGGTTTGGCCGTGTGCCCTTAATTGACAGAACAATGACAGCTCAGGAAACAGCCAAAATACCAAGAACTCCGGTTGTAGATGTCTACAAGTTTATTATTGCAGATTTAGAAGCAGCAATTCCGGATCTTCTTCCGGCATATGATGCAGCAAACGTAGGAAGAGTTACAAAATACGGAGCAAAGTCTTTATTAGGTCTTGTATACATGACGCGTTCCAGCCCAACGTACGGAATAGACGGTGCCATGTTAGGTTTAAACGAATGGGATAAAGCCTACCAGCAGTTAAACGATATTAAATTGAGCGGCTTATATACATTTGGACCGGATTATGCCGCAATTTTTAAGACAGAAGGTCTTGCCAACAAAGAGAATGTACTAACCATTCCGTATACGCAAAACATCTCAACTCCGGTAGGTGGAAACTTTATGGTAGAAGTGGGATACGAGCCATATTTTGCCTCAGTAAATCTATCAGCACAAGGAGCGCTGGAAGCCAGGCCAATTTCGACAGGCTTGATGAACATGTTTGCGGCAACAGATAAAAGAAAAATCGCCGGCATCGCAACAGCGTACACCGTAGCTTCAGGAACTTACAAAGGAGATTATACACTTCCGGTTTTCAAAAAATACATTGATCCGGCCAGATACGGAAACGGTCGTGAAGACTGGGGAGTAGATTTTATGGTAACACGTTACACAGATGTATTAATGCTGATGGCAGAATGTACACTTCACGGTGGCGGCGGCAGTCAGGCAGATGTTGATGCCATTGTAAATCAGGTAAGACTAAGAGCAGGGCTAACACCTGATGCTGTAAATATAACATTAGATCAATTATTTGATGAGAGAAGAAAAGAATTCTTTTCAGAAGGAACAAGATGGTTTGATTTGATCAGATCAGGTAAAGCAATAACAATTATGAATGCATGGAAAGCTGCTGAAGATACCGAAGGTAAAATCAGAACCATTGATAAAAATGCATTACTATATCCAATTCCACTATCAGAAATGCTGGCGGTTCCTGGACTTTATGATCAGAATGTAGGTTACGATTAATAGAAATTTGCCCCAAATTTTTTTATTTTTTGTTTTTTTGAAGAAGCTGTCTTTTCAGACAGCTTTTTTTTCGTTTTCGATTCAAATACACAGGAAAGCACAGGATGCGTTTCAGGCGTATCTAATTTAAATTTAATGTTTTAGTACTTAGAAAATAATGTTAATAACCTATATGAAAAAACTTCTTTTATTTTTATTTATTTTAAGTGTAAAGTTCTCTCTATCAGCGCAGGTAAAACTGCCTGCATTAGTAAGTGATAATATGGTTTTGCAGCAAAATGCAAAAGTTAATGTATGGGGATGGTCTTCTCCAAATGAAAAAATAAAAATTGAGTTAGGATGGTCAAATGTTCCGGTAGAAATTACGGCTGATGCCGATGGAAATTGGAAAACAACCACTGAGACACCAGCAGGAAGTGAAAAAAAATATACCATTACTATTCAGGCATCCAATACAATTCGATTAAACAATATTTTAATTGGTGAAGTATGGATTTGTTCCGGACAATCGAACATGTATTTTCCTGTTGGAAAAGAAAACGGAACCTGGAAAACCGGCGTTAAAAATTATGAAGAAGAAGTAAAAAACGCTTCCCATCCCAATATTCGATTATTTACAGTTTTAACCAATGCATCTCCAAAACCGCTGGATGATGTAACCGGAAGCTGGAAAGAATGTTCGCCCCAAAGCATCAATACATTTTCAGCCGTAGCCTATTTTTTTGGAAGAGAATTATATCAAAAATTAAATGTGCCAATTGGATTAATTTCAACTTCCTGGGGCGGTACAAAAGCAGAAGCGTGGACGTCTCAAAATGTTTTAGAAGAGCACACAGATTTTCTGCCAATTTTAGAAGAAGATGCTAAAAATGAAAAAGTATTTCAGGAAAAGTTAGAAACCTATTACTTGAATTTGAAGAAAGAACGAATGGCCAATGCAGCTGATTTGTCTAAAATTCAATTAAAAAAGCCAAAAAAAGAAGCCAATAAAACTTCGTACGTACTTTATAATGCGATGCTGCATCCGGTAATTAATTATACCATGAAAGGTGTAATCTGGTATCAGGGCGAAAGTAATGCAGAAAAAGCATTTTTGTACAGAACGCTGTTTCCGGCAATGGCAAAAAACTGGCGCAGCGATTGGAAACAAGGTGATTTCCCTTTTTATTATGTACAGATTGCACCTCATAAAGGACAGAATCCTGACATTCGCGAAGCGCAGTTAATGTCGCTAAAAACAATACCAAACAGCGGCATGGTCGTAACAACAGATGTGGGAGATGCTGCCAATATTCACCCCATTGATAAACAAACCGTTGGTCACAGACTGGCTTTGCTTGCCCGTGCCAAAACCTATAACGAAAGTAAATTGGTGTATTCAGGACCAATTTACAATCATATGAAAATTAAAAAACAGCAAATTCAGTTGTTTTTTGATTTTTCCGATTCAGGATTGAAAAAAGAAGGCGAAACGCTGAGAGAATTTGAAATTGCAGGAAACGATCAGATTTTTTATCCAGCCGCCGCTAAAATTGAAGGAAAAACAATTGTGGTTTCGTCTCCAAAAGTAAAAAATCCTGAAGCAGTTCGTTTTGCATGGAAACCAGTTCCGGAACCGAATTTATTCAATAACGAAAATCTACCGGCTTCTCCTTTCAGGACAGACGACTGGATTGACATTATGCAAAAAATGGATTGATAAAGTCTCTTGTTTAAACAGATAGAGACGTATTTTGTTTTCATAAATCGGTGCTTCAGCAACCAGTTTCTTTTTTCGGATTCTTTTAAAATAAAAAT
>Ga0247810_10001033_pt1 | contig 19676 bp, 15 predicted proteins | sample UWRJL119311C1_FD_179918 | JGI IMG/M metagenome (GOLD analysis project Ga0247810, IMG submission 179918) | Plant litter microbial communities from Arlington Agricultural Research Station in Wisconsin, United States - UWRJ-L119-311C-1 | ecosystem: Environmental > Terrestrial > Plant litter >... | reverse complement strand
GTATTGCTTTGGCACAACATCTCAATTGCGAGATAATATCCTGCGACAGCCGTCAGTTTTTCAAGGAAATGACTATTGGCACCGCCGTCCCAAATAAGGAAGAATTACAATCAGCAGCACATCATTTCATACAGAATAAGTCCATATTTGAAAACTATACGGTTGGCGATTACGAAAAAGAAGCCCTTTTAAAATTAGAAGAATTATTCGAAAACAATAATTTTGCAATCCTAATTGGAGGTTCCGGTTTATATGTAGATGCGATTTTAAAAGGTTTTGACGAATTCCCGGAAATTGATCCAGAAATTCGCTCCAAAGTAAACTCCAATTATGAAAAACTCGGAATCGGATATTTGCAGGAACAATTACAGCTTTTAGATCCTGATTACTTTCAAAAAATAAAATCTGAAAATCCGCAGACACTTCAAAATCCGCAACGAATGATGCGTTTTGTCGAAGTTTGCATCGGAACTCAAAAACCCTATTCTTCTTTCCTAAATCAGAAGAAAAACAACAGAAACTTCACTCCTATACTAATTGGTTTAGAAGCTGACAGACAAATCATTTACGATCGCATCAACCAGCGTGTAGATATCATGATGAACGAAGGTTTGCTGGAAGAAGCCAAAGCGTTATATCCTAACAAAGCGTTAAATGCGCTCCAAACCGTGGGTTATAGAGAATTATTTAGTTATTTTGATGGAGAATTTTCATTGCCTTTTGCAATCGAAGAAATCAAAAAAAACACCAGAAGATTTTCCAAAAGACAATTGACCTGGTTTAAACGAAATGAATCTACAAAATGGTTTGATTATTCAGTAGATAGAAAAGAAATTATAAAGTATATAGATAATTTTCTAAAGCAAAATTAAAAGTCTTTTTTCTATTCTCTATATTCTATTCTCTAAATCAATCTAAAATTCTAAGAAGTTTAATAATCTAAGAAGTCTAAATAATGCCAATATCACCCAATTTTACATCAGTTCTAAGCAAAGACTGGGAAATTAATTTCACACAATGTACTCCAAACGGTTTTTTAAAATATACAGACCTCTGTAATATTTTACAACTGACCGCAGCAGCACATTCTGAAGTTGGCGGCATCAGTTTTTATGATATGCAGGAGTTTCACCAAGCTTGGGTTTTAAGCAGAATGAGAGTCGAAATCATCTCTTTGCCAAAATCGGGAGATACTGTAACCGTTAAAACCTGGATTAATAGTCTGGAAAACTCACGCTCTGTTCGTGCTTTGGAAATGCATGTCAACGGAAAAAAAATAGTGGGATGCGAAACATATTGGGCCGTTTTTAACACGCAATTACGCCGTCCCGAAGCTCTTGCCTTACCTTACGAACATTTTGAATTATTCCCTGAAAATCGTGCTACAGAAGAAGGTTTTTCAAAAATAAACATCAATCACGAAAAAGAAGCGGTTTTTGAAAAAACTGTGTATTTGTCGGATCTTGACATTGTAAATCACGTAAACAACGTCAAATACTTGGAATGGTGTCTGGATCATGTTGATTCAAAACGAATTTTAAAACAGGAAGTAAAAAGTTTTGAGATGAATTTCATGAAAGAACTTTCCCTACAAGATATTGTTATTATTCATGAAAGTGAAGACGACAATCATACTACCGCAACATTCAGCATTACTAAAGGCGAAAAAACTTGTTTTGCATTACAGCTTAACTGGAAAAAATAGTAATCAATATAAAAGCAAAAAAACTGGTTTCAAATTAAGAAACCAGTTTTTTTATATGTTTTTCAAATATGATTCACATCTCACATTTTACAAAAATCATTTTTCTAAATAAAAACACGCAATACAAAGTAAACCAATCCTGCTAAAAGAGCCGAAATAGGAATCGTTAATACCCACGCCCAGATCAAACTTACAGTTACTCCCCAACGAACGGCAGATACACGTTTTGTTAATCCAACTCCGATAATAGAACCTGTAATGGTATGTGTTGTACTTACCGGAATTTTTAAATGTTCTGTAAAGTAAAGTGTCAAAGCACCTGCAGTTTCAGCAGCAACGCCTTCAAAAGAAGTTACTTTTGTGATTTTAGAACCCATTGTTTTCACAATTTTCCATCCTCCGCTCAAAGTTCCTGCGGCAATAGCAGAATAACATGCTAATGGAATCCAGCCCGGCATTTTAAAGTCGCCTGAATCTGAAGGCAGTACTACATCCAACCAGGAATCCATATGAACACCAGGATTTGTATGGATATAAACCGCAACAGCCGCAGCTATAATTCCCATGACTTTTTGAGAGTCATTTCCACCATGTCCTAAACTAAAGGCTGCAGAAGATAATAATTGCATTTTTTTTAATGCTCCGTCTGCCTGATGAAGATTTAAACTACTAAATATCAAACAAAAAGCACTAACTGTTAATATAATAAAAGCAACTAAAAACCATTTTATATTGTGAGGTTCAAAAGCAACACTCCAAAATTCAGAAGATGCAAAACGTGGCTTTCCACCATCTTTTACAATCTCTTCGTAAGGAATCATTTGGGTATAAACAAACCATACAGTTGCAATCATCAATGCCGCTGTAAATATTTTAGGCCAAATATTTTTACGTGAAGCATTTAGCAGCCAAATCGAAATTAAATAAGATGCAAGAGCCCCTAACAATGGTGCCAGAACAATAAAAGCAATAATAATAAGTACTCCTGATGGCATTCCACCATCTTTTCCTGCCTTATACCAACTGACGATTTCGTACCAATAATGTGTTGTTCCATCTTCTCCTACATAACCCGATAGTCCGTGTACAGCAATAGCGTGTGCAATAGCCGCTCCAGCAAAACCACCAATTAAAGTATGTGAAGAACTCGAAGGAATCCCTAACCACCAGGTCAATAAGTTCCAGCAGATTGCAGCAATAACACCTGCAAGAATCACAACCAAATTGATTTCCATCGTGTTCGCAGTTTTTGCAACAGTATCTGCTACACCAAATCCGAATACCCAGTATGCCAGAAAGTTAAAAAATGCTGCCCAGACAACGGCCTGAAAAGGTGTTAGAACCTTTGTAGCAACAACGGTAGCTATAGCATTTGCCGCATCATGAAAACCATTGATGTAATCAAAAATTAAAGCTAATACTATAATAATTATAAGTAGCGTCATAAAATTATAACTTCAGAATGAAATGAATTGAATTAAGAATGTTTTACAGAAATAGATTCCAGTATGTTGGCAACACTCTTACATTTGTCTGTTGCTGATTCTAAAACAGATAACACTTCTTTATATTTGATAATATTTTTAGCGTCTGTTTCGTTTTCAAAAATTTCAAAAACTGCTTTGTTATATACGTTATCAGACTTGTTTTCCAGTTTGTTGATTCTGGCACAAGCATCTTTAATTACTTTGAAATTCTTTAAATTTCTCAACTCTTTTACTGCACTGTCAATGTTTTGACACGCTTCAAGGTTGATTTCTGTCATTTTTCTGATTGATTTTGTAATTTTATCAACCTGGTACAATCTCATTCGGCTTGCTGCACCGTGAAGGTAATCTGCCACGTTATCAATCGAAGTGATCAATGTGTGAATATCCTCTCTGTCAAACGGAGTAATGAAGTTTCTACTCAATTCAAGATTGGTTTGACGTGTAATGTCTTCTCCTTTTTGCTCTAATTCATCAATTTTCTGAAAAAGAACTTCTCTTTCTTTCAATGGAAGGTTTACAGCTTCGTGTAAGTTAGAAGCTAATTCAATTAAATTGCTTGAAGCCTCTTCAAAAAGTGGAAAGAATTTTTTGTCTTTCGGCACTAAAAATTGGAAAATACTGTTTATAGACATTTTTATATTTTTGATAGTGCAAAATTACTTCAATATTATTTTGCAGTGTTAAGCCATTGTTAACAAATCGTTTTCTATTTGGAAACTATTTAAAAATAAAACCGTCTTCTTAATATCATAATGCAGGATTCGATCTTCTTTAACCAAAGGCACTTCCTCTCGGTAACTACTCAAAAACATTTCAATGAAATCGCTTGATTTTAAAGGCTCTCTATAAGCAATCGCCTGAGAAGCATTCATCAACTCAATCGCTAAAATACGTTCTAAATTATCCATAATTCGCAATGCCTTTGTCGCACCATTTGCCCCCATACTTACGTGATCTTCTTGTCCATTACTGGAAACAATGCTGTCAATACTTGAAGGCGTGGCTAATTGTTTGTTTTGGCTTGCAATACTGGCTGCTGTGTATTGCGGAATCATCAGTCCCGAATTCAATCCCGGATTATCAACCAAAAATGCCGGAAGATTTCGTGAGCCTGAAATTAACTGATAGGTTCTTCTTTCAGAAATACTTCCCAATTCAGCCAAAGCAATTGCTATAAAATCCAATGCTAATGCTAAAGGTTGTCCGTGGAAATTTCCTCCTGAAATAATCTGATCGGCTTCAGTAAATATATTTGGATTATCGGTAACCGAATTAATTTCGGTCTTGAAAACTTTTCGAACATAATCAATCGCATCCTTTGAAGCGCCGTGAACCTGTGGCATACAACGGAAAGAATAGGGATCCTGGACGTGTTTTTTCTCCTGAGCAATAATTTCGCTTCCTTCTAAAAATTCATTTATACGCTGAGCGGTTACAATTTGACCTTTGTGAGGTCGTATAAAATGGATTAATTCGTTAAAAGGCTCAATTCTGCCATCAAAAGCTTCCAATGAAATGGTTCCGATTAAATCTGCCAAATACGAATATTTATAGGCTTTAATCAAAATATGAGCTCCATAAGCGCCCATAAACTGTGTTCCGTTTAATAATGCCAAACCTTCTTTCGACTGTAAAATAATCGGTTCCCAGCTAAAATGTTTTAAGACTTCAGCGGAAGCCACTTTTTTACCTTCAAAAAGCACTTCACCTTCTCCTAACAAAGGCAATGATAAATGTGCCAAAGGAGCTAAATCTCCGGAAGCTCCAAGTGACCCTTGTGTATATATAATAGGCAGGATATCATTATTATAAAAATCAACCAATCGATTCAAAGTCTGCAGCTGAATCCCGGAATGCCCGTAACTCAAAGACTGAATTTTAAGCAACAGCATCAATTTTACAATTTCAGCCGGAACTTCTTCACCTGTTCCGCAGGCATGTGATTTCACTAAGTTTTCCTGAAGTTTTGATAAATTTTCATTCGAAATCTTCACATTACAAAGCGAACCAAATCCTGTATTGATTCCATAAATAGGTTCTGAATGGGAAGCCATTTTTTTATCAAGATAATCACGGCATTTCTGAACATTTACTTTTGCTTCATCAGATAATTCAAGCCTTTTCTGATTAACAATAATTTCTTGTAGAGATTCCAATGTCAGGGTTTCAGTACTTATATAATGGATATCACTCATTTAGTTATTATTTAAGATCGCAAAATTCAACAAACCAACATTAAAAAACAACATTTTATAACAATATTAAAATATTTAATCTGTCCGATTCCGACATCTTATGTATTTCATAATGCTAATGATTCTAAACTGAAATCTATTATTAATTTTTGAAGCAGAAAAATTTGGCATTTTCAGCAGGCATTGTCCCGCTTTCCGTTGTAATCTTTTGCTTTTTAAAGGAAAAAGCAAAAGGATTTTCACTGCAATCGGGGCTAAGAATGAAATATTTTGCTTTTTTGCTAACATTCCAAAATAGTAACTCTTGATTGAACAATAACAAATGGAAAATAATAGTCAATTCTGTCTTTTAAATTGTTTTGATGTAGCTTTTGCTTAGCATTGTTGCCTGACAATTCATTTTTGAATTCTATATCCTATAAAACCAATGGACTGACAAATTACAACCATCTGCAAAAACACAATTAAATATACGAATAAACCAACTTTATATATCTAATTTTAACAAATACTCAATATTGAATTTTTATCATTTGAATTATTAAAATATTCGCAAAAAGAAAATTTATCTTTTTAACTTTTATAAAAAACTGTACTTTTGAAAAATCAAAAATGAAACGTAACAGCAACAAATATCAATCTGCAATGACAACTCAAACAAGAGTTGCAACTGCTGCTACAACAATTTCTACTACAACAACTACTACCCCTTAAGGGGTATACATTTTACATATAATCCTGGTTATCTATACTTTTTTTCCTGAAAGAAGAAAGGCTTTGGATACATAAAAATATTTGCATAAAAGAAAAAAATCATCAAAATGAAAGTATTAAAATTTGGCGGAACTTCGGTTGCCAATGCACAAAATATAAAACTCGTTCTCGAAATCATAAGCCAGAATTCTAAAGAAAACAAATTAGTTGTTGTTGTTTCCGCCTTAAGCAAAGTAACAGATTTGTTGCAATTGGCAGCGGCAAAAGCGGCAGAAAATGATGAAAGCTTCAGGGAAATTGTTGCCGAAATCGAGAAAAAACATCTTGATACCTTAAAAGAACTTATTCCAGTTAGCGAACAAAGCAGCTTGTTAAGCCACATAAAAAGAATAATCAACCATTTAGAAACATTATTAGACGGCTGTTTCCTTTTAGGAGAATTATCCCCAAGAACTGCAGATACCATTTTGAGTTTCGGTGAATTGCTTTCTTCCTATATTATTGCTCAGGCCTATCAGCAAATTGATAAAAGTGCCTTATACAAAGACAGCCGCGAATTAATAAAAACGAATAATGATTTTGGAAAAGCAGCTGTTAATTTTGATATTTCAAACAATCTGATTCAGGAATATTTCACTGAAAACCAATCACAAATTAATATTTTACCGGGATTTATAGCGTTGACTCTTGACGGAATCACTACCACTTTAGGTCGTGGCGGTTCTGATTATACTGCAGCAATTATTGCCGGAGCACTTGATGCCGAACAACTTGAAATCTGGACTGACGTAAACGGAATGTTTACTGCCAACCCTAAAATCGTAAAACAGGCACAGCCAATTGCAAACATTTCGTATCAGGAGGCGATGGAATTGTCGCATTTTGGAGCAAAAGTGTTGTATCCGCCGACTATTCAGCCGGTTTTAAGAAAGAATATTCCAATCTTGATCAAAAATACTTTTGACACAGAAGCTGAAGGAACTTTGATTTCTGACAAAATTTCGGAACAAACTACTCCTGTAAAAGGAATCAGCCATATCGAACATATTTCGTTGTTAACTCTTGAAGGTCCGGGAATGATTGGGGTTTCAGGTTCGTCAAAACGTTTGTTTGAAGTATTGTCTCACGAAAAAATCAATGTTATTTTTATCACTCAGGCATCTTCTGAGCACTCTATTTGCATCGGGATTTTAAATTCGGATGCTGATAATGCTGAAGAAGCAATCAACAAAGCTTTTGAAGTTGAGATTTTACAAAACAAAATCGATCCTTGTATTGTTGAAAAAGACCTTTGCATTATTGCATTGGTGGGTGAAAACATGAAAAACCATCAGGGTCTGAGCGGAAGAATGTTCAGTACTTTAGGGAAAAATAACGTAAATATCCGTGCCATTGCGCAAGGTGCTTCTGAGAGAAATATTTCTGCCGTAATCAACGAAAGAGATGTGAAGAAAGCATTGAATACTTTACACGAAAACTTCTTTGAAGAAAATACAAAACAGCTGAATTTATTTGTGATGGGTGTTGGAAATGTAGGTGAAAAATTCATCGAGCAAATCCACAATCAAAAGAAATTCCTAAAAGAAAATCTAAAGATCAACGTTCGCGTTATCGCTTTATCCAACTCCAGAAAAATGCTTTTTAATGAAGATGGAATTTCTTTAAAAGACTGGCAAGCCGATTTGGATAAAGGAGAATCTGCAATTCCAACAGAATTTATCGCGCGTGCAAAAGAACTAAATTTACGCAACAGTATTTTTGTAGATATTACAGCAAACGCAACTGTTTCTGAAATGTATGAGAAATTCCTAAAAGAAAGTATTGCCGTTGTAACTTGTAACAAAATAGCCTGTTCATCTGCATACGACAATTATAAAAAATTAAAAAGTTTATCACGTCAATACAACGCTCCGTTTTTGTTTGAAACAAATGTTGGGGCTGGATTGCCGATTATTGATACGGTTAAAAACTTAATCGCTTCAGGTGATAAAGTACATAAAATACAAGCGGTTTTATCAGGAAGTCTGAACTTTATTTTCAACAACTTTGACAAGAATAATTCTTTTCATGATGTTGTAAAAGAAGCCGGAGTTCAGGGTTTTACAGAACCGGATCCGAAAATTGACTTAAGTGGAATCGACGTTGCCCGTAAAATCTTAATCTTAATTCGCGAAAGCGGTTACGAAATGGATATTGACGCCATCGCAAACGAATCGTTCTTACCAGCCGAATGTTTAGCAACAACTAATAACGAAGACTTTTTTGCATCGTTAATCAAACATGCAGAACACTTTAACGGAATTTACGAAGAGGCTTTAGCAAAAGATTCCCGTTTGAAATACGTAGCGCAATTCGAAAACGGAAAAGCAAGCGTAGGTCTGCAATTCATTCCAAAAGACCATCCTTTTTATAATTTGGAAGGAAAAGACAATATCGTGTTGTTCTACACTGATCGTTACGTAGATCAGCCTTTATTGATCAAAGGAGCCGGAGCCGGTGCAGCCGTTACCGCTTCAGGAATTTTTGCAGATGTAATTCGAATTGGAAATATATAATTTAGTTGATAGTTATTAGTTGATGGTTGATTGTCAAACCATCAACCGAAAACCGACAACCAACAACATAATTTATGACTGAAATAAAACTATTTTGCCCGGCAACTATTGCGAATCTTTCGTGCGGATTTGACGTTCTTGGACTTTGCTTAGACACTGCGGGCGATGAAATGATTGTTCGAAAAACAGCTGAAAAAGGAGTTCGTATTACTAAAATTGTAGGCGCCGATTTGCCTATGGAAACCGAGAAAAATGTTTCGGGTGTTGCGGCTTTAGCGATGCTGGAAACTTTGGACGAATTAGACTTTGGATTCGAAATCGAAATCTATAAAAATATCAAAGCCGGAAGCGGAATCGGAAGCAGTGCTGCCAGTTCTGCCGGAGCGGTTTTCGGAATTAATGAATTATTAGGAAGACCGTATTCAAGAAAAGATTTAGTGCAGTTTGCGATGCAGGGCGAAAAATTAGCCAGCGGAAACGCACATGCAGACAACGTTGCTCCTGCCCTTTTGGGCGGCTTTACTTTGGTAAGAAGTTATGCTCCGCTTGATATTATCCGAATAGACAGTCCTGAAGAATTGTTTGCAACGGTGGTTCATCCACAGATTGAATTGAAAACATCTGACGCACGTTCAGTATTGAAACAGACAGTTTCCCTAAAAAGCGCGATTATGCAATGGGGAAATGTAGGCGGATTAATCGCAGGATTATACACCAAAGATTACGATTTGATTGGAAGATCGCTTCATGACGAAATCGTTGAACCCTTAAGAAGCGTTTTGATCCCGGGATTTGATCTGATCAAACAAACGGCTTTAGAAAACGGTGCTTTAGGTTCCGGAATTTCAGGTTCTGGACCGTCTATTTTTGCTCTAAGCAGAGGAAAAAACACCGCAGACCAAATCGCCAAAGCCATGAGCGAGGTTTACGAAAAAATGAATTTGCCATATGAAATTCACGTTTCGAAAATTAATCCTGATGGAGTTAGAATCTTGTAAAATGTGAAATGTAAACTGTAAAAATTCAGTTTGTCAGACTGAGCGGAGTCGAAGTCCCGCAAAGTATGACACGTATAGTTTGTCATTTCAACAGAGGAAAAATCACTGAGGGAGAGCAACGCACTGTTGTCGAGTTTCTAGTGTGATTTCTCCTCCGACGAAATGACAAAAAAACTTAAAATATTATAAATACAAATTATTGGAATTTGGAATTTAAAAAATTGGAATTTGATCTCACAAAAGTCTATATTCTATTTTCTATTCTCTTTTTTCTAAAATCTAAAATAAAATGAAATACTATAGTTTAAACCATAATGCCCCGAAAGTTTCGTTTCAGGAAGCTGTAATACAAGGATTAGCGAGTGATAAAGGATTATATTTCCCGGAGAACATCACGGCTTTGGATTCGTCTTTTTTTGATAAAATTGAAAGTTTAAGCCACGAAGAAATTGCTTTTGAAGCGATTCAGCAATTTGTGGGTGATGAAATTCCGGCTGCCAAATTAAAAGAAATTATTGCCGAAACTTTGTGTTTTGATTTTCCGGTGGTAAAAATGGAAGAAGGAATCTATTCTTTGGAATTATATCACGGACCAACAATGGCTTTTAAAGACGTTGGAGCACGTTTTATGTCACGTTGTTTAGCGTATTTTAATAAAGACAAAAAAGACAGTAAAAACACTGTTTTAGTAGCGACTTCGGGAGATACGGGCGGAGCTGTTGCCAGCGGATTTTTAGGCGTTGACGGTGTTGATGTGGTGATTTTATATCCGTCAGGAAAAGTGAGCGACATTCAGGAAAAACAATTGACGACTTTAGGACAAAACATTAAAGCATTGGAAGTTGACGGTGTTTTTGATGATTGCCAGGATATGGTTAAAAAAGCGTTTTTAGACGAAACTTTAGCGCATAAAAACCTGACTTCGGCGAATTCTATTAATATTGCGCGCTGGTTGCCACAAATGTTTTATTTCTTCTTTGCTTACAAAGCTTTGAAAAGCCAAAACAAACCTTTGATTTTCTCTTGCCCAAGTGGAAATTTCGGTAATATCTGCGCCGGAATTATGGCAAAAAAATTAGGTTTGCCAATTGAACATTTTGTAGCCTCTACCAACGTAAACGATACGGTACCAAGATTCTTGACAAACGGACAATACGATCCAAAACCTTCTAAAGCGACCATCTCGAACGCTATGGACGTTGGAAACCCAAGCAATTTTATCAGGATTCAGGAATTGTATAATAATGACTTGAAAGCTTTTGAAAAAGATTTCTCTTCTTATAGCTATACCGATGAAGAAACTTTAGAAGCCTTAAAAAACATCTATGAAATGGATGGTTATATTGCAGAACCACACGGCGCTGTTGGCTATTTAGGTTTGAAAAAAGAATTGCAAAAAAATGATAATGCCATTGGTATTTTCTTAGAAACAGCGCACCCTATTAAATTCCTTGATGTAGTTGAACCTGCTTTAGGCATTACACTTCCAATTCCAACACAAATTGAAAGTGTTATGAATAAGGAAAAAGTGAGTGTAAAGATTTCGAGTTATGACGAGTTGAAGCTGTTTTTGGAACAATAGAACGCCCAGTCATATTTTAAACACAGATTGTACAGATTTTATTTTATATATGTTTTGTGGTCATTAATTAATGTTTTATCATGTAAACTAAAAAATTTCATAAATTATAGTGATCGCAACATAATAATCGTACTCTTATTTAAAACCGCCAATAATAAAGCTTTTTTTGTTGAGTAAGTTAATTTTAAAAGTTAATAGAATATTGAGCTAAAGCTGTGCAATAAATATTTTATATTGCGAAAAATATATAATCTAATTTTTATTTAATGAAAAAAAATCTATACCTATTTAGCACTTTAATCTTAGTTTTATTTTCTTCTTGTTCTAATGATGATAAAATCGATAATTCATCAAATGGACAATTTGAATTTCTCGAGTTTGATAAAGATGTATTATTACCTTCAATTAATCCTCACGATATAACTTTTTTAGCCACAGGTTTTGATAAAAATTTGAAAAATTGGCAGATTACACTTACAGACCAAGCTGGAAATACTATGCCGGTACAACTTTCTGAGATTAAAGATACTAACACTAGCCACCCAGTCGGTAATTCTCAAATTCCAATCCAAAGGATTGCTTTTAATGCTCACCCTAAAGAAGAAGGTACTTATACCTTGATCGTTAGTAACAAAGTAACAGGTCAGACTTTTACGGATTATTTTTTGGTAGGAAGTAAAACTTTTAATAAAATGGGATATTATGGTGTTGTAAGTTATGATATAATTAGTGGATGGAATTCTACGGAACCAGAGCCTACACATAATTATATTTATTATCACAATATAAAAAACACTATATATAGTACAGATGTTGCAACTACGGGTATTGCATCTGTTATACTTGAAGATATTAGTACATTTAAAAAATACAACCTCGATTTTTCTTTGAATGCGACATACAATCAAATTGAGTTTATAATTCCATCAAATGTCCCTAGAGGAAAATATTTTTTGTCGGTTAGGTATAATAACCTATTGAGTAATTATTTTGAAAAAGATATAGTTGTAGAAACAGAAAAAATTCCTATTCTTAACTCAATTAATAAAAATACTTTTAAAGGAGGAGAAACACTAACGTTAAAAGGAACCAATTTTTGGTTCAAAATCAATCCAGATTTATTGCCTGGTTCATTATTCCAACCCCGAAAAGCACCTTCTAAATTGGTTTTCACTAATAAAGTAGGAGCTAGAGAATATGAATTAAGTTTTTATGAATCTGATCCTAGTTTTAAATATATGAATGCAGAGGGAACTGAGATTAACTATCCGTTACCCGTAGATCCTATAAAAGATGGATCGTATCTTATTTCGGACAATGAAGGTACTTATTTTGAAGGAACAGTTTCTGTAAAAACTGGACCATATGAGAGTGTGGCAATGCCAATTAGAATAGATTATAAATAGAAAAATTTAGATGCCAGAGTTTATGTATTGCAGATGAGTTTTCAACTTGTATCCCCTGCTGGTGCGAGTGTCACGCTCGTGAACACAAAGAAATACAAATCCAATTGGAACGTTCACGATCGGGACGCTCGCCCTAGCAAATGCTAAATAAGCCTTGCAAGCCTCATCATTTGCAATTCTCTTATAAAATTTAGTCTGCTTTGGCCTTTAAATACTTCCATAATAACTGATTTTTAAGGTTTAAACACACAGAAACTAAATGACTATCTCAAAAAAATTATATAAATGCCTTAATTTTATTCTTTGTAAAATATGATTACTGCTTTATAACCTATACCAACATTCCATTGACTGGACTTGATAACATTACCCTTGTCATCATAAACCTGAAATTCAGCAGTATTAGGGGATGCAGATCCTTCATTCAAAGCTTCAAAATCAATTTTGTTGATGCCCTTTACTAAATTTATCTTGAATCCTTTATATTCTCCATCAAGAAGAACTTGTGGCTCAATCACTTTATCATTCAAATAAACCTTAATCTTATCGCCATCTACAAAAGCAGCATCTCTGTAGCGAATTGTTGAGGTAAAAGATTTCGTTACAAAGCCTCCTAAATATTCATTTCGACGATAAAAGATTCCTTCGACATTAGCCTCTTTTTTATAAAAAACATTATTATTGAAAAGTTCGTCCGGATTAATTTTCAAAACAATATCATCTTTTTCAAGCATTGGTGGCTCGTCCCTTGGTGGTGTTTGTGTTTGCGGAATAACGTCTTTGGTTTCTGAATTTTTAGATGGAATTGATTGATTTTTTCTGTTAAGCTCATTTTGTGAGTGAACTTGTAAAGAAGCGCCAATTATAATTAAAAACAATATTCTTTTCATATTTCTTAAAACTTAGTCATAAAATTAAACATTAAAACATCTTAGATGTCTGTTTACATAAAACATTTTATTGAAGGATTTATTGCCTCCCAAGAAAATACATCCACAATTCCGTCCCTCAAAACTAACAGCAGAACAATTGGAATAATACAGGTGAAATTATTTTCCATTGTCAGTGTTTCTACTTTTTAACACCTTTGAATAATTAAAAACTACTTCCCTATTTCCATGATTACAAAAGCAACATTAGAAGATATTCCGGCCTTAACCTTTTTAATAAATTCAGCCTACAGAGGAGAAACTTCCAAAAAAGGCTGGACTACCGAAGCCCATTTATTGGAAGGTAAAAGAACGGATGTCCCCGAAATGACCGAAATTTTTCGGAATCCTAAAAACACAATTCTGAAATATACCGAGAACAACCAGATTATTGCATCGGTTTTGTTGGTTGAAAAAGAACATCAATTGTATTTGGGAATGTTAACCGTTTCACCGGAATTACAAAACAGCGGAATCGGAAAAAAGATGCTGGCTGAGGCCGAAAATCAGGCGAAAGCTTTGGGACTGTCGAGTATTATTATGACGGTAATTTCGGTTCGTGAAGAACTGATTGCTTGGTACAAACGCCATGGTTATGTGGATACGGGTGAACGAGAAGCTTTTTGTGAAAGCGACATTCATATCCCGATTTCTGATGAACCTTTGGAATTTGTGTTTTTGGAGAAAACTATATAATTTTTTTTCTCACCATATAAGTGATATAAGTTCATCAAAAGTTTGTGTAAAAATAGGTTTAAAACCGTAAAGTTTATATTATAAAGCATTAAAAAATTCCCATATTCTCCGGTTTTATCGTAAATCCTAAACGTAACATGCTTTTATGTTCCTGATAATCGATTAAACTTTCTGTATAACCCACAAACCATTGAAGGGTGAGATAATAATTTTCATTTCTGTACGGTCTCCAGTTTACCTGTGTCTGCAAAGAGCCATAATTGATCAGGCCACTTCCCTTTCTGAAAAGAATGTCAGCACTCCATCGTCCGGGCTGTATTTGATAAGTAGCACTCGCTTCACCATAACCCACGTATTTCGTAAGTCCGGGATTATCATCTTTGTCAACAAGCGGAATCCATCCTCTTAAACCTACTGTCCAGCGTGGTGAAATCTGTGATTTTAAGGAAAAAGCAAGCATGTTCCAGGTTCGGGAATAGATGGAATCCCGGCCATTAGATTCATGCTCTAACGAGATTGTTCCGTAGGTCAGTCTTTCTCCTTTTAAATAAAATGGACGAACAATGGCTACGCCCGGATTAAAATTAATCTCCGAAAATGGCTTTGAACTTGCATAAATGTCCCAAAAAGCTTTTTGGGTGTACATCAAATACGGGTAAAAGCCACCCCATAAAGGATTTGATTTCAATCTAAGCTTGAAACTTACCTGGTATTTAACATCTGCATTGTCACGGGTGATAGCGGTATTGATTGGCACTCCTGTCAAAAAATAATTGTCTCTGTGAACTGAAAAACTGGGTTCTTTCAACAGCGAATCTGCTGCCCGAAAGTTTTTTTTAGTCTCTAAAATAGGTTCTAAAATTTGGGCATTTACTTTGATTGAAAATAAAATGATAAAAATTAATAGGTATTTTGAGTGCATTCTGTAAACTTGAATTTATTTATTAGTTTTTAGACAAGGTATATTATTTTAGTAACAAATATTAACTCAATAAAATAAGAGTTAACCCAATAAATAAATTAATGAAATTTTTTATGAGTTTTACCGCAAAGATTCGCTAAGGGTTGCGCAGAGGATTTTTTTTTAATCGCGCAAAGTCGCGAAGTCGCAAAGTTTTTTTTCCATTTAAGAAAAATTAAACACGTAGTTTTGTCATTCCGAGGAACGAGGAATCTCCACAATTAACTCTACAAAGTGATATACTTTATGGAATAACGTCACGGAGATTCATCGTTCCTCGGAATGACAAAAATGAGAAAAAATCTGAGTGAAATATAAAAGTTTGTGTTTCTGAAACTTGCGAGATTTATTTTTAAAAATTTCATAAAAGCCTCTTATGAAAACTTAAGCCTTAGCCCTGATGGTCGAATTGCTCTCGCAATTACCTTTTGTGCCGGGGTTCGGCACAAAAGATATAGCGGACAGCAGGAAACAGCTCCTGAAAAAAATTAGGATATTAAAGAACCAACTCTTCAAACAAACGCTGAATCGTTTTTTCTAAATCTTCACACATTCCGGGATGTGGTCTGGAGGTTTGAATTGAAGAACTTCGAATCGCCGTTAGCCATCGAAAACGGGACGGAACATCCATTTCGGCAATTGGGCCACCATCTTTGGCTCCGTTGGCGATTTTTTCTAGTGAAATTAAATTATGATATAATTGTTCTACATCAAAATCTGCGGAAAAAGCTTGAATTCTTTCATTAGTAAAGTGGAAAAGTACTTTTATAAATTTGGCTTTTTTGCAAAACATAATGATTCCGATATTCAGGAATTCTTCGCGCTCCACCCTTGGCACCACACGAATTACGGCATACTCATATAAGTGACTATCTTGCATTTTGAGCCTGATTTACAAAGATTTCGGAATGATTTAATCGGGTCTGCAAAAACTGTAAATAAACGTTTCGCAAGGCTTCGGGTGTTTCATCGGTATCTTCCCATTGCAGCCATTCCAGCGGAATCGTATTGACAATTTCTTCGAGAATTTCAGGCGATAAAAGTGTTTTAAATTCGGAATCAATTTCTTTCAGCAAGGAAGCCTGAGGCAGCAATACATGATCTTTTATCAATGCAAACGGACTTTTGGCATGCTGCTCCCAATTGTTCCAGGAATGGTGAAAATACAAGCACGCGCCATGATCGATCAGCCATAATTCTTTATGCCAGATCAACATATTGGTGTTTTTAAAAGTTCGGTCGACATTGGTAATATAAGCATCAAGCCAGACAATCTGCGAAGCTAATTTGGCGTCAACAGTCGTTACCACAGGATCAAACGTTATGGCACCAGACAAAAAATGAAGTGCCAGATTCAACCCCTGGCTTCCCTGCAGTAAATCCTGAATCTCTTCATCGGCCTCTGTTCTTCCAAAAGCCTCATCGAGATTCGCGAAAACCAATTCCGGAAGCTGTAGCTTTAAGGCTTTTGCTATTTGTCCACCCACCAATTCGGCAATCAGGGCTTTTACGCCATGACCGGCACCTTTGAATTTCAGGACATATTTAAAATCGTCATCGGCTTCCGCCAAAGCAGGCAAAGAACCTCCCTCGCGCAAAGGCGTGATGTAACGCGTAACATTTACAGTTCTCAGATCGAAATTGTTTTCCATGGATGTAAAATATATTTCACAAGCAGTATTTGCTCTAATACAAACTTACTAAATTTAGATGGTTAGATTTTTGGACTTCTTAGATTTTTAGATTTCAGCTCCTTTCAATAAAACAAAAAAGCTCCATTTTAAGGAGCTTTTTGTATGTTCAAAAGTAATTATCTAATTGGCAAATTATCTAATTATCACATTATTACTCCTCTTCATCCTCAATATGATGTGATTTCGAATAATTACGCCATTTTTCAAGGCAATCCTGGAAATCCTGAGGCAATTCGGTATCAAAACGCATCATTTCTTTTGTGTTCGGATGTACAAAACCAAGTGTTTTCGCATGCAATGCCTGACGTGGCAAAGCTTTGAAACAGTTTTCTATAAACTGCTTGTATTTGGTAAACGTAGTTCCTTTCAAAATCAAATGACCTCCGTAACGTTCGTCATTAAACAACGGATGTCCGATGTGTTTCAGGTGTGCGCGAATCTGATGGGTTCTTCCTGTTTCCAATCGACAGGAAATCAAAGTCACATAACCAAAACGCTCTAAAACTTTATAATGTGTAATCGCAGGTTTTCCTATTTCTGGATCTGCAAAAACAGCCATTTGCATGCGGTCTTTCAAATGTCTGGCAAGGTTTCCTTCGATTGTTCCTTCTTCCTGGGCTACATTTCCCCAAACAAGGGCAATATATTCACGTTCAGAAGTTTTGGCTTCAAATTGCTTTGCCAAATGCGTCATTGCCGCTTCGGTTTTGGCCACTACCAAAAGTCCTGAGGTATCTTTATCAATTCTGTGAACCAGTCCCGGACGTTCGCTGCTGTTCATTGGCAGATTATCAAAATGGTGTGCCAAAGCATTTACAAGGGTTCCGGTGTAGTTTCCATGACCCGGATGAACTACCATTCCCGGCTCTTTGTTGATTAACAGCAAAGCATCATCTTCATACACAATATTTAGCGGAAGATCTTCCGGAAGAATATGGTTTTCAAACGGCGGATGCGTCAACATCACCGTAATGATATCAAAAGGTTTTACTTTATAATTTGATTTTACAGCAATCTCGTTTACAAAAACACTTCCTTCACTTGCGGCATTCTGAATCTTATTCCGGGTTGCATTCGGAATCATATTCATCAAATATTTGTCAATACGCAAAAGCGCCTGACCTTTAGGTACATCAAACCTGAAATGTTCGAATAATTCGTCTTCCAGATCTAAATTTTCAATATTATTGTTCATCAGTTGGGGTTTCTTCAATTGGCGCAGCAGTACTATCTACAGCCTCACTTTCATCTACATAACTTGCTTTTCCGTCACCTAAAACCAAATCGATTTTAGAAGCTTTTAATACACGGTCTCCTGCTTTTAAGTTTCTTCCTTTATAGCGAAGTTCCAAAACCATGTCTTTTCCAAGATTAGGAATATACGTAATTGTTCCTTCCTGAAGCCCTAAAGCTTTCAATGTTGGAACTGCTTCTCGATATGTTTTTTCAATTAAATCAGGAATTCGAACAGATGAAAATCCGGATGCATTAATTTTAATATATATTTTTCTTCCTACTTTCACTTTCGTTCCCGGCAATGGATCCTGCTCCACAACACTGTATTTCGGAAATTCACTTCTATAATCCACACTATCCAAAAGCACGTAATCCAGATCCAGTTCGTCCAGTTTTTCCTCAACCTGCTCTTCAGTTAGTTTAGCCAAATTTGGAACTTCTATTTCATGACCATGATCTGTTGTAAAAGTCAGCCAATGCATAAATAAATAAGCTAAAACTACAATAATACCTATGGCAATCAATATTTGTATAAAAAAAACACGACTTGTAAAATACTTACGTAAACTCATAAATTTATTTTTATTTGTGGCAAAGATAAAGCTATTTCGTTTCAAAAAAAATGATAATTTTGTTTAAAACAACAAAGCTTTCAATACACGTTATTAAGAGGAGCTGTTTCCTGCTGTCCGCTATATCTTTTGTGCCGAACCCCGTCACAAAAGGATGCCGCTTCCATCAGGGCTAGGGCTTCGGGTTTCATAATTCAATTTCGATTAAACGATTAAAACATATAAACAGTAAAAAATGAAAAACATTGCCATCATCATGGGCGGATATTCAAGCGAATACAAAATTTCGCTTATCTCAGGAAACGTCGTACACCAATATTTAGACAAAACAAAATACAACGGATTCCGTATTCATATTTTTAAAGAAAAATGGGTTTATGTAGATAAAAAAGAGGCTGAATTTCCAATTGACAAAAATGATTTTTCAGTTACTGTAAACGGAGAAAAAATTAAATTTGACTGTGTTTTCAACGCCATCCACGGAACTCCGGGCGAAGACGGATTGATGCAGGCGTATTTTGAATTGCTGGGCATTCCGCAATCATCATGCGATTATTACCAGTCGGCATTGACGTTCAACAAACGTGATTTATTATCGGTTTTAAAACCATACGGAATCAAAACTGCAATTTCCTATTACCTGAACAAAGGTGATGTGATCAATACCGAAGAAATCGTTAAAAAAGTAGGTTTGCCATGTTTCGTAAAACCAAATAAAGCTGGTTCAAGCTTCGGAATCTCAAAAGTAAAAACCGCTGCCGAATTGCCAATCGCCATTGAAGTTGCCTATAAAGAAGACAACGAAATCATCATCGAAAGTTTCCTTGACGGTACCGAAGTTTCTGTCGGTGTCATCAATTACAAAGGAGAAATCAAGGTTTTACCAATAACCGAAATTGTTTCCGACAATGATTTCTTCGATTACGAAGCCAAATACGAAGGA
>Ga0247810_10001032_pt1 | contig 19702 bp, 11 predicted proteins | sample UWRJL119311C1_FD_179918 | JGI IMG/M metagenome (GOLD analysis project Ga0247810, IMG submission 179918) | Plant litter microbial communities from Arlington Agricultural Research Station in Wisconsin, United States - UWRJ-L119-311C-1 | ecosystem: Environmental > Terrestrial > Plant litter >... | reverse complement strand
TTCCTGGCGCAAATATCCACTACCCAATCTAACTTCTGTAAGATGTTTAAAAATTGATAAGTCAGGAAAAATATTAGTGGGCGGGTATAATGAGTTTGGATATTTCAAACCTGACAATAAAGGAAAGCTGGAATATACTTCCCTTGCTAAAAAGGTGGATAAAAATAAAATCAAAATCATCGATTTTATCTGGAAAATCCATTCTTTAAACAATCTGACTGTTTTTCAATCTTTCGCAAGGGCCTATATTTTAAAAAATGGAAAACTATCCATACTACAAGCTCCTAAAAGGTTTCAATTTTCATTTGTAGTAAATAATAAACTTTACTTTCAGGATGTCGAAAAAGGCATCTTAGAGTATCGAAACGAAAAATTATATCCATTACCCAATACCACAGCCCTAAACAATACCGAAATATGGGGAATGTATTCTTTAACAAAAGACAAAACACTTATAATAACACTTGAAAAAGGATTGTTTATTTATGAGAACAACACCATTCAACCGTGGGAAACTGAAGCCAATAATTTTGTTAGAAAAAACAACTCTTTAGGCGGCGCTATAATAAATAAAAACTTTATTGTTTTAAACTCTGTACTGGATGGGATCATCATTTGCGATTTTAATGGCAGAATAATTCAGCATCTAAACAGAAAAAAAGGATTGCAGAACAATACCGTCCTGACCTCTTTTATTGATAGCAAAAACAATTTATGGCTTGGATTAGACAATGGTATAGCCTTTTTAAACGAAAGTTCTCCATTTACTTATTTTGGATTTAGTTATGATATCAGTACCGTATACGCATCGGTAATTTATCAGGGAAACCTATACGTTGCAACAAATCAGGGTGTTTTTTATCATGCCTGGAATAATAGCTTCAAAGAGGATGTTTTTAAACTTGTTGAAGGAACGACCGCCCAATCATGGAACGTTCAGGTAATCGAAAATGAACTTATCTGTTCTAATAATAGAGGTGCACTCGCCATTCAGGGAGGAAAAGTAACTCATATTATAGATTCTAAAGGATATTTTGGTTTTAAAAGAATACCAAATCATCCGGGCTTTTTTATTGGTTCTAATTATGATGGATTTGCTGTTTTTCAAAAAACAGGAAAGGGCCTGATATTCAAAAATCAAATTTCAGGTTTTGACAAATCATCCAATAGTTTTGAGCTTGATGACTCTTATTTGTGGCTCAAAAAAGACGAATCAATTTATAAAATGCAACTCAGCAATGATTTGACAAGATTTACCTCCATCAAAAAAATAAATCAATTATCTCCTCAACATAAAAATATTGGAAGTCTTCAAAAAATTGATGGTAAAATCTACTTTCAGACCAACAATCACTTTTACAAATTCTCAAAAGAGCAGGATTTGTTTTATGAAGACCAAAAACTGTCGGCATTATTCAAAAATATTCCAAATATAAATGCTTTAAGCGAAGATTCGCAATCGAATTTATGGTATGCATTTGATGAATCTTTAGGAGTATTAATGAAATACAATAATCAATACAAAAATGTCGTTGCCCCTTTCTCGAACTTAACCGGTAATCTGGTAAATAGTTATTTATCTGTAAATACAATCGATTCAAAAAATATTTTTATCGGCTTAACGGATGGATTAGCTCATTATGATTCTGACCTGCTCAACAATTTTGTAACCAAACCTAAAGCATTTATACGAAGTTTTTCATTTCCCGGCGACACTATCGTTTTGGGAAACAATCAGCAGAAAACAGAAAATATTCGTATTCCCTACTCTTCCAATCATGTACGCTTTACATTTTCATCTCCTATATATGAAAATCTTGAAAATGTCGAATTCTCCTATCAATTAGAACCTTTTGATGACAAATGGAGTGATTGGTCTACCATTTCTATTAAAGAATATACCAATTTAAGAGAAGGCGAATATACGATGAAATTAAAAGTCAGAAACAGTTACGGAATTCAATCTGAGCCTTCAACGATTTCCTTTATGGTTTCTCCTCCCTGGTACAGGCATTTTTTAGCATATATGTTTTATTTTGTACTAATTATGATAGCGGTCTATTTAATTTCTGCCAGGGTAAAAATGAAAATCCGAAAAAACAAATATTACGAAACTATCGAACAGAGAAGATTATATCTTGAAAAAGAATCTAAAATAAGGCAGGAACAATTTGACCTGGAAAAAGAAATTGAAAAGCTTAAAAGTGACAAACTTCAGATAAAAATTTTAGCAAAAGATAAAGAACTAGTTAACAATTCGTTACAAGTAGTAAAGAAAAACAAAATTTTAAACGGAATTATTCATAAACTGAAAGAAATCGATGTTGAAGCGCTAGACGATTCGACCAAATTTCAAGTGAGCAAACTGAATAAAAGTATTGTAAAGGAAGTAAACACAGATAAAAGCTGGAAGGACTTAGAAAAACATATCAAAAACGTTCACTTTGAATTTTTGAAAAGATTAAAAGAAAAATATCCCACGATTTCGCCAAGAGAACTGGATCTCTCTACTTATTTATTGATGAATATGTCAACAAAAGAGATCGCCGAAATCATGAATATTTCAACAGGCGGCGTAGAATTAGCACGTTATAGGTTACGAAAAAAACTCGGTTTAAATAAAAAGGAAAATTTAATTGGTTTTTTAATGAGCATCTAAAAACAAAAAAACCATCAGTTTCGGCTGATGGATTTTTATTATTTAATATATTCCAGTGTTCGTTCTAAAGCCATTCCTCTGGATCCTTTTATGAGAATAGTATTGTCCTTGAAATGTATTGTTTTAAGATGTGCTACAAAAGCATCAAAAGTATCAAAAAACTGAATATTTTCTTGAGCAACTTTATTTTCATAAAATGATTTACCAATCAAATAGCACTCTGATTTGTTTTGATTTAATAAAGAATCTACAATTAACTTATGCTCTTGTTTGCTCTCATCACCCAACTCAAACATATCTCCCAAAATCATCACTTTATTTTGATTTTCGAGTTGTAAAAAATTAGTTATTGCAACTGCCATACTGCTAGGATTAGCATTGTAAGCATCCAGAATAATCTGATTAGAATCAATTCGTAACAATTGCGATCTGTTATTTTCAGGTATATATGTTTCAATTGCTTGTTTCATATCCTCTTCTTCAACCTTAAAATAGTATCCAATTGCAATAGCCGCATTAATATTGTTAGCATTATAAAGCCCAATTAGATGCGATTCTACACTAAAATTATCGTAGTCTATAACAACAAAAGGATTAGCTTTGATACTGTTAATTTTTAGATCAGCATTAGCATTATTGATTCCGAAAGTAAATGATTTTATTCCCGCAGATTTTTCGATCTGAATAGGATCTTCGAGATTTACAAAAACCAATTTATCATTTTTTGCGAGATATTCGTACATCTCACTTTTGCCCTGAATAACACCCTCTACACCACCAAAACCTTCAAGATGCGCTTTACCAAAATTCGTAATATAGCCAAAGTCAGGCTGAGCTATTTCACATAAAAATTCGATTTCTTTTTTATGATTTGCACCCATTTCAACAATACCAATTTCAGTATCTTTTGTAAAAGACAGCAAAGTCAGAGGCACTCCAATATGATTGTTTAAATTTCCTACTGTAGCCTTGGTTTTATATTTCTTAGCAATAACAACATTAATAAGTTCTTTAGTCGTTGTCTTACCATTGCTTCCCGTTAAGGCAATTATAGGCAATTTAAGATAAGCGCGATGAAACTTTGCCAACGCTTGTAAGCTTTCTAAACTGTTCTCAACAAGAATTGTTCTTTCATCAATAACATACGATGCATTATCAACAACGACAAATAAAGCACCTAATTCAAGTGCTTTGACAGCAAAGGTATTCGCATCAAAATTTTCACCTTTGATAGCAAAAAACATAGAATCCTTTTCAATTTTTCTGGTATCAATTGAAACCGATTTACATTGCAAAAATAAATTATGAATGTCCTGAATATTCATTTATAAAAAAATTTATATTTATAAAATAAGCAATAAAAAAATTCCAAATTCCAAAAGCTGAGTAATTCAGTTGGAATTTGGAATTTTTTATATTGAATTTTCTAGAATTTAGTTTCTAGGCGATTTTCTTTTTTCAGCTTTTGCACCTACTCTAGACATAGCACATCTAAATCCGATGTAATCTGTTGCCATATCCTGAGGGAAATATCTTCTTTGAGCCGGATCTAACCAATATGCTCTGTCTCTCCAAGAACCACCTTTGTAAACTCTCACATTATCATCGATAAGTGTAGTACGTTTACTAGAGTTGTCATATTTTCTAACCATTTGACCTAAACTGTCTGTTGTTACATTATGCTTAGGAGAATTGTACATTGACTGATCAGCTTTTGTTCCTCCATCAGGATCACCAAAATCAAAGTATTTAGATGATTGTTTATCACCATCTCTATAGTTGATGTTATCACTTGTACTGAAATTTTGTCTCAAGTAAGTTTCATTTTCATCAACCGGAACCTGAGCAATTTCTCCTGGCAAGTTTGTTGCAACTTTTTTACCGTTACTTAAAGTCTTGTACTGAATATTATCTTTAGTGATAATTTCAATTTTACCATCTTTACCAATTTTGTTTTTAGCATATTGATTTCCTCTAAAGTAGTTAAAATCATTCGCTTCATTATCAATAATAGGTCTGTAAACATCGGCAACCCATTCGGCTACGTTTCCAGCCATATCGTATAATCCAAAATCGTTAGGTGCATAGCTTTTTACAGCATTTGTAATATCTGCTCCATCATCAGACCAACCTGCAATTCCACCGTAATCACCGTTTCCTTGTTTAAAGTTAGCCAATTGATCTCCTTTGTTTTTACGTTTGCTTGAACGTGTATAATCTCCGGACCAAGGGTATTTCTTTTGTCCTTTATATATATTGTATTCTCTTTGTCCAACATCAGCTGCAGCAGCATATTCCCATTCTGCCTCAGTAGGAAGTCTGTATTCTGGCAATATAATACCTGAAGAACGTTGTGCGTACACATTTTTTTCTTCCGGAACTACACCATCTTTTCCTGCTTTAGGTCTTCTTCCGTTTGGATTTTTCTTTAATACAATCTCTTCGCTACCACCACGTGCAGTACTAGGAGACATTAAGTAAGCCTCAGTATTAAATGAATTATCAGCAGTAACATCGTTTGTTTTAGCACCTTTTTGAAGGAAACCGTTTTTTTCTAAAACTGCTTCGTTTACACGGTCAGTTCTCCATTTACTAAATTCAACAGCCTGAATCCAGTTAACACCAACTACAGGGTAGTTTGCATAAGATGGATGTCTTAAATAGTTATTAGTCATCGTTTCGTTGTATCCTAAACGATTTCTCCATACTAAAGTATCAGGAGATGCTCCTTCGTAAATATTTTTGTAATTTTCTTCTGTTGGAGGGAAAACTTTCTTTAACCACTCCAGGTATTCTAAGTACATACCATTGGTAACCTCTGTTTCATCCATGTAGAATGACTGAACGTGTTGTTGGGTTGGTGTGTTATTCCAATCGTGCATAACATCATCCTGTACTTTACCCATAGTAAATGTACCTCCCTCAACAAAAACTAAACCAGGACCAGCCTGTTGTTTTTTTCCTGCGTTTCTGGCAGCAGTTCCATTCTGACTATCTACATCCCAACCAGTTGCTCTGGAAGCTTGACTGGAACTCGATTTTTTGCTACAACTAGCCGTGCCCAACATCAATATCATTGACATCATTAATTGCAAGACTACAATTTTGTTTACTTTCATACTCATTCTTAGGTGATAAATTTAGGTGCTGCAATATAATAATTAACATTTAATTAGCAACATCTGTTCTAATAATTTTATTTCACTGTTTTTTACCAGAAAATAACCTATAGTTACGAACGCAAAAATATACTTTTTATTATTTACTATAACATGAAATACTATATTTTTACTTACTAAAATATTTTTAATTTAAAACCGCTTTATCACATAATGAAACAAGCCTTATTCTTATATCTTTTTCTGGTTCCGTTCATCTCATTTTCTCAGGTAAATGGGAGCTTCACGCTAGATTGGCAAAGTAAAAAAGAGATGAGTTTTGGCGAATCAAAAATAAAAATCCCGTACTTTTCAGGAGGCGGTTTTAGGTACGATACGAGTAAAAAAAGCATAACGTTATTACTTAACCTAAGCGAATCTGGCTTCTCAAACAATAATTCTGTACAAATTACAAACGTTATTTACGAATCTGTTTCAATCGCTGAATTAGGAGACTTATCACTTGAAAACATCCCCGAAAAACCAAATGAAACGTTAAAAACCACTCTTTCAAGAAATCAAACGCAAACTTTCTTATCGTTATCACCTATAATAAAGGAAGGTAACACTTACAAGAGAATGAGATCATTTTCCTACACAGGAAGCAACCCAACGTTTATAAGTAATAATTCTTCAACTTTTCAAAAATCAAATGCTGTATACAATTCAGTTTTAGCATCCGGAGACTGGTACCGTTTTTATATTGAGAAATCCGGCGTTTATAAAATTTCGAAAACTTTTTTGCAAAGCCTTGGATTTGACCCTTCAAAAGTAGACCCAAGACGAATTAAGATCTACGGAAACGGAGGAAAAATGCTGCCTTTAGCTAATAACACTTACTACCCTGCGGACTTAACAGAAAATGCGATACAAATAATTGGAGAAAGCGATGGCACTTTTAACAACGAAGATTATATTCTATTTTATGCTGAAGGAGTTGAAAACTGGAGTACCGAAAGCCAGACCAATCTTAATTTGTATGCTACAAAATCCTATTATTATGTTACAGTGGCCGGCAACGATGGAAAACGTATCCCGAACTTCAATCAACCAAGCGGAAATAGTACCTTAGAGCTAAACACTTTTGACGACTATCAATTTCATGAAATCGACAAAACCAACATTGCTCATCTGGGTCGTCAATGGTTTGGAGAAGCATTTGATATTACTCAGGAACAGGAATTCGAATTCAATTTTCCAAATATTGAAACTTCAATACCGGTAAAAATTGAATTAAATGCAGCTTCTGCGGCTTTTACCCCAACCTCTTTTGCAGTTTCTGCTAACGGACAAAGTATAGGAAATATTACTTTTCAGGCGCTGGCATCCAATTCTGAATTAAAATTTTACACCCAAAAACTTCCTTCTAACAGCTCGTTTACCGGTGCCGAAAACATAAAAATAAAACTTACCTATAATAATAATGGTGTCCCGGGATCAAAAGGATATCTGGATTACATCAATTTAATAGCGAAAAGAAAATTATCCGGTACAGGCAAACAATTTAAATTTCAGTATGACTTAGCCGGATCAATACCGGGAATAGTAAATTATACAATAAGTAATGCTTCGGGAATTTCTCAAATTTGGGATGTTACAGACCTATATAATGTATCAAAAATTGAAAACCCAAATCAAACCTCTTTTAGCTTTAAAGCAAATTTGGGAGAAATTAGAAAATACGTCACTATTGATGCTGCTGATTATTTTACTCCCTTAAAAGAGAATCAATCAAAAATTGCCAATCAAAATCTAAAAGGAACATTATTTAACAATACCCAAAACAACTTTCAGGATATCGACTACGTAATAGTTACGCCCAAATTTTTAATTTCCCAAGCCGAAAAACTAGCGAATTTTCACAGAACATATTCTAATTTGAATGTAAAAGTACTTGCTTTAGAAAACATCTATCAGGAATTTTCTTCAGGAAAACAAGATATCGCAGCCATTAGAAATTGCATCAGATACATTTACGACAATGCATCATCTTCAGATAAAAAAATAAAATACCTGAATTTATTCGGAGATGCTTCTTTTGACTACAAGGACAGAATTGCAAACAATAATAATATTGTACCTATATATCAATCTGTAATTAGCAATTCTACAGGAGAAGCCTCCTTTGCATCTGATGACTTTTACGGTTTAATGGATTCAAACGAAGGAATTGTCGTTTCGCCTTTTGGCGGAATTGATATTGCGGTTGGCAGAATGCTGGTATCAGACAATGCACAGGCAGCCGAAATGGTCAATAAAGTTTTAGAATACCATGATGTTAAATCCTATGGAAATTGGAGAAACAACATTGTTATGGTAAGTGATGACTCTGACCAGACCTCAGATGCGACATTACAATTCCATCAAAACAATTTGGCAGACAATATAACTACCCAAAAACCTTTTTTAAATATCGACAAAATCATTTTGGATGCTTATACACAGGAAGCTTCTGCCGGCGGATCAAGATACCCTAAAGCAAGAACGGATTTATTTAATGCTTTTGAAAAAGGCGCTTTAATTTTTAATTATTTAGGCCACGGTGGCGAAGACGGACTGGCAAGCGAACGTATTTGGGAAAAATCAGACGGACAAAATCTAAACAATCAATACAAGTATCCTTTATTTATAACCATTACTTGTGAGTTTTCAAGATTCGATGACCCGACAAGACCAACAGCAGGAGAATATACTTTTTGGAATCCAAAAGGCGGCGCAATTTCTATGCTTACAACCATTCGAGCTATAGGACAATTTAATGCAGAAGATTTTAATGACAGCCTTAGTAAAAACCTGCTTTCGTACGGATCCAATCAATACACAAGCATTGCCGAGGCGCTCCGAATTTCTAAAAACGAAAATCCAAGTTCAGCCAGTAATGTTATTTTTTATATTGGCGATCCTGCTTTAATGTTAGCCATTCCAAAACCTAGAATTAATTTAACAAAAGTTAATGATGTTGTGATTTCACAATCAATTCCAGACTTTAAATCTTTGGCAAAAATTAAAATTTCAGGCGAAATTACCGATGAAAACAATACTCTTCTTAGCAATTATAACGGAGAGTTAGCTACCGCAATTTTCGATAAATTAATTACAACCACAACTTTAAATAATGATGGTTATAGCCCTGCAATGTCATTTAAAATATTAGGGGAAACAATCTTTAGAGGAAATGCATCCGTAACCAACGGCCAGTTCGAATTTAGCTTTGTTGTACCGCGGGATATTCGTGTTCCTGTTGATTATGGCCGAATTAGTTTTTATTCGAAAAAAAATCAGGCTTTAGAAAACCAAACTGGTTACAGTACAGCCATTAAAATAGGAGGAATAAATGAAAATGCACCTCAGGACAATATAAGTCCAAAAGTTAAGTTATATATGAACGATGAAACTTTTGTATCTGGCGGAATTACAAATGAATCGCCATTTTTACTGGCTTTTCTGGAAGATGAAAATGGAATAAATACAGCAAGCGGAATCGGGCATGACATTGTAGCAATTCTGGACGGAGACGTTAGTAATCCTTACATTCTAAATGATTACTATCAAACAAAATTAGATGATTATACGAACGGAAATTTACGTTTCCCCTTAAGAAATTTAGCTCCGGGAATGCACACTATAAGCTTTACAGCATGGGATGTTTACAACAATCCGGTTACAAGCGAAATACAATTTGTAGTTGTTGGAGACGAATCACTAACATTAACACACGTTCTTAATTATCCTAATCCTTTTTCTACCTACACTCAGTTTTGGTTTTCTCACAATAGACCATACGAACCTCTGGATGTTCAGGTTCAGGTAATGACTATTACGGGAAAAGTAGTCTGGACAAAAAACCAGATCATTACAACAGAAGGTTTTTTATCAAGAGAAATAACCTGGGATGGAAAAGATGATTTTGGTGACCGAATAGGAAAAGGTGTTTATATTTACAAACTAACAGTCAGATCTAATTTGACAAATAAAAAGGCAGAAAAATATGAAAAGCTTGTCATCTTATAATTATATATATATTTGTATCATAAATACATTAAGTCCCTAAATGAAAAAAATTTCACTACTTTTAATTTGTTCTTTTATTCTTTTTAAAGTACAGGCACAGGACAACCGCCCTATTACAACGGGAGTTCCCTTTTTATTAGTTGCGGCAGATGCCAGAGCAGCAGGTTTAGCTGATCAGGGTGTAGCAACATCAGCAGACGCATTCTCCCAGCAATGGAATCCTGCAAAATATGCTTTTTCAGTAGATAAGCAAGGTTTCTCGATTAGTTACACTCCGTACCTAACAGACTTAGCCAATGACATTTCATTAGGTCAGGTAACGTACTACAATAAAATTAATGAACGAAGTGCCTTTGCAGGAAGTCTTCGCTATTTTGGTTTTGGAGATATTGAGCTAAGAACAACAGGAGATCCAAGTGAAGCTGCCAGAATAGTATCGCCAAACGAATTTGCTTTGGACGGATCTTATTCTTTGAAATTAAGCGAAACATTCTCTATGGCAGTTGCCGCGAGATTTATCAATTCAAATCTAAAAATTGCCTCAGAAGATATAGACGCTTCTGCAGCCAGTACTTTTGCAGTTGATATTGCCGGATTCTACCAATCTGAAGAAATTGCTTATTCAGACTTCAACGGACGATGGAGAGCAGGTTTCAACATGCAAAACCTTGGCCAGAAAATAAGCTACGACAATGATGACTTAAGCTCAAACTTTATACCGGCAAATTTAAGATTAGGTGGTGGTTTTGATTTTATTCTGGACGACTACAATAAAGTTGGACTAAGCGTAGAATTTACCAAACTTTTAGTCCCTACTCCTCCGGGACCAGGAACTCCGATAGATTTAAACGGAGATGGCGATTATAATGATCCGGGAGAAACTTCTCAGGAACAGGCTAATGCCACAAATTACAAAAACTACAATGATATAGGTTGGGTTTCAGGTATTTTTAAATCATTTGGAGATGCTCCGGGTGGTTTTAGCGAAGAATTAAAAGAAATCACTTATAGTGTTGCCGGAGAATATACTTATCAGGATGCTTTTTCGATGAGAGCAGGATATTACCACCAAAGTCCTCAAAAAGGAGGCGTTCAGTTTTTCTCTTTAGGAGCAGGTTTTAAATATAATGTAGTAAAACTTGATGTTTCTTACCTATTTTCAGCATCAAAAATTAAAAATCCTTTAGAAAATACACTTCGCTTTTCTTTAACCTTTAACTTTGGCGACAAATACGAAGTTTATTAAACGAATAAAACAATAAAAATAATAACAATCCAAATTTCTATTTCTTAGAGATTTGGATTTTTTTTCCCATAAAAAGAAATGAAAGAAATAAGCATAACATCATCTTTTACCGTTTACAATTCTCTGGAAGAACTTTCAAAAGACATACAAGACTTAATGAGCGAGGCTGTTGAAGTTCGAAAAAAAGCATACGCCCCTTATTCTCAATTTAGAGTTGGCGCCGCATTATTATTAGATAACGGAAAAATAGTTTTGGGATCAAATCAGGAAAATGCAGCTTATCCATCAGGATTATGTGCAGAACGCGTTGCCATTTTTCATGCGGGAAGTGTTTATCCTGATGCAAAAATTCTAAAGATAGCTATTACAGCAGCTTCAGACACGAATCAAACTACCGCTCCAATTCCACCATGTGGTTCTTGCCGCCAATCGATTGCCGAATACGAAATCAGGCAAGATACCCCTATAGAAATCTATTTTATGGGCGAAATTGGCGAAGTTTACAAATCAGCATCCCTTAAAAATTTGCTTCCTTTTATGTTTGATAAAAAGTTCTTATAAAAAAAAGCCAAAAAGTCACGTTTAAATTTTACTTCTTAATAGGAATGTCTTATTTTTGCATCCCGACCTTTCGGGCGCAAATTTGTGGGAGGAAACTATTTTGCGTTATAGGCAACAATTGATAACACAAACAAACTTTAGCAAAAGAAAGAATTCAGATGAAAGAAGTTACAAAAGAAGTATATTTAAAGTGGTACGAAGACATGCTACTTTGGAGAAAGTTTGAAGACAAACTTGCAGCATTATACATTCAACAAAAAGTTAGAGGTTTTTTACACCTATATAATGGTCAGGAAGCTGTACTAGCAGGTGCCTTGCACGCTATGGACCTGACTAAAGATAAAATGATTACTGCTTACAGAAACCACGTACAGCCAATTGGTATGGGAGTTGATCCCAGACGAGTGATGGCTGAACTTTTAGGAAAAGCAACAGGAACTTCTAAAGGTATGGGAGGCTCTATGCACATTTTCTCTAAAGAACACCGTTTTTACGGAGGACACGGAATCGTAGGTGGACAAATCCCGGTAGGAGCTGGTTTAGCTTTTGCTGATAAATATTTTGAAACTGGCGGAGTAACTATGACCTATTTTGGTGATGGTGCTGCAAGACAAGGTTCATTACACGAAGCTTTTAACATGGCTATGTTATGGAAATTACCAGTTGTATTTATCGTTGAAAATAACGGTTATGCAATGGGAACTTCTGTAGAAAGAACTGCAAACCATACTGATATCTGGAAACTTGGTTTAGGATATGAAATGCCTTGCGGACCAGTTGACGGAATGAATCCTGTAAAAGTTGCTGAAGCAATGACAGAAGCTATCGACAGAGCTCGTCGTGGTGACGGACCAACTTTCCTTGAAATGAAAACATACCGTTACAGAGGACACTCTATGTCTGATGCACAATTGTACCGTTCTAAAGAAGAGGTTGAAGAATACAAAAAAATTGACCCAATTACTCAGGTTTTAGATGTAATTATGGATCAAAAGTATGCTACAGAAGAAGAAATTGAAGTAATTGACCAAAGAGTTAAAGATTTGGTTGAAGAATGTGTGAAATTCGCTGAAGAATCTCCATATCCTGAATTACAACAATTATACGATGTAGTATACGCACAAGAAGACTATCCATTCACACCTCATAAACTATAATATATTATGGCCATAAAAGTAACAATGCCTCGTTTGAGCGATACTATGACGGAAGGAACGGTAGCGACTTGGTTAAAAAAAGTAGGCGACAAAATTAGCGAAGGAGATATCCTTGCTGAAATTGAAACAGATAAAGCAACAATGGAATTTGAGTCTTTCAACGAAGGAACTCTTTTACATATCGGAATTCAAGAAGGAGAAACTGCTCCTGTTGATTCATTATTAGCGATCATTGGTAACGAAGGAGAAGATATTTCTGCTCTTTTATCTGGTGGTGATGCTCCTGCTGCTGCAGAAGCACCAAAAGCTGAAACAAAAGAAGCTGAAGCAAAAGACGCTCCTGCTGAAACAAAAACTGAGACTGCTGCTCCTGCAAAAGCTGCAGCTGCATTACCAAAAGGCGTTATAGTTGTAACTATGCCTCGTTTGAGTGATACAATGACAGAAGGAACAGTAGCAACCTGGTTGAAAAAAGTAGGTGATGCTGTTGCTGAAGGTGATATTCTTGCTGAAATTGAAACAGACAAAGCGACTATGGAGTTTGAGTCTTTCAATGAAGGAACATTATTATACATTGGAATTCAGGAAGGAAATACTGCACCTGTTGATAGCTTATTAGCTATTATAGGACCTGCAGGAACTGACATTTCCGGAATTGCTGACAATTATACTGCCGGAGGTGCTGCACCTGCAAGCGCCCCTGCAACTGAAGAAAAAGCCGCTCCTGCTGCTGAAAAAGCAACTGAAGCTGTGGCAGAAACTTCAAACGGAGGAAGAATTTTAGCTTCGCCATTAGCGAAAAAAATTGCTTCTGACAAAGGAATTCAATTAACTCAGGTGAAAGGTTCAGGAGAAAACGGACGTATCGTAAAAAGCGATATTGAAAACTTTACTCCATCTGCACAAGCACAACCAGCTGCAACAGCAACTGCTGCTGCTCCAAAAGCTGATGCTGCTCCTGTTGCTCCAAAAGTATTTGTTCCTGCCGGAGAAGTTTTCACCGAAGAGATCAAAAATTCTCAAATGCGTAAAATTATCGCAAAACGTTTGGCTGAATCATTATTTACTGCACCGCACTACAACTTAGTGATCGAAGTAAGCATGGACGAAGCTATGGGCGCAAGAGCGACAATAAATACTGTTCCGGATACAAAAGTATCTTTCAACGATATGGTAATAAAAGCTTGTGCTTTAGCATTAAAAAAACATCCAAAAATTAACTCTCAGTGGAAAGAAGATGTCATCATCATCAACCACCACGTTAACATTGGTGTTGCTGTAGCAGTTGAAGACGGATTAGTAGTTCCTGTATTGAAATTTACTGACGCTATGAGTTTATCTCAAATTGGTGCTTCAGTAAGAGATCTTGCGGGAAGAGCTAAAAACAAAAAATTAGGGCCACAAGAAATGGAAGGAAGTACTTTTACAGTATCTAACCTTGGAATGTTTGGTATTACTGAATTCAATTCAATTATCAATCAACCAAACTCTGCTATCCTTTCTGTAGGTGCAATTGTTGAAAAACCAGTAGTTAAAAACGGTCAAATTGTAGTAGGAAACACAATGATGTTATCATTAGCATGTGACCACAGAACAATTGATGGTGCAACTGGTGCTCAATTTTTACAAACATTAAAACAATACATCGAAAGCCCGGTTACAATGTTGGCATAATTCAATGTTTATCCTGAGCGAAGCCGAAGCGTTAGCCTGAGCAAAATCGAAGGCAGACTGATCGAAATCGATGGTTATTTATAATTAAATCCCGTTTTGTTTATTCAAAACGGGATTTTTTGTTTAATTTCCCTCCACTAATTCAATTCTTCATAAAATGAAAAAACTAATCCTTGCCACTTTATTCCTGACCATAATTGCCTGTCAGAAAAAGGAACAAACAGAAAAAGCAACTGCCGTTACAGATGAACACAGTTATGCTAAACCAGAACTTGCCGTTGTAAAACATCTGGATCTGGACATAAAAGTCGATTTTGACACTCAGACTATTTCAGGAAAAGCTTCCTGGTTAATTGACAATATTAGTAAAGGAAAAGAAATTATCTTTGACGAAAACACATTAAACATTACAAAAGTAACTTTAGGTGATGACGAAAAAGAAACCAAATTCGAACTTGGAAAAGACACAGAATTTCACGGAAAACCGCTTTACATCACTATCGAACCTACTACAACTAAAGTAAATATTTACTATAGCACGACTAAGGAAGCTGTTGCTCTACAATGGCTTAAGCCAGAACAAACAGCAGACAAAAAGAAACCTTTCCTTTTTTCTCAGGGAGAAAGCGTATGGTCAAGAACCTGGATTCCGTGCCAGGATTCACCCGGAATTCGTTTTACTTATAATGCAAAAGTTACCGTTCCTAAAGATTTATTAGCCGTAATGAGTGCCGTAAATCCGCAAAAGAAAAATGATACGGGAGTTTATACTTTCAAACAAGATAAAGCAATTCCTTCTTATTTAATGGCAATTGCCGTTGGAGATATCGAATTTCAATCTATTGACAACAGAACCGGAGTTTACGCAGAACCATCCATGTTAAAAAAATCAGCCTGGGAATTTGCTGAACTTGGAAAAATGGTTAATGCTGCCGAAAAACTTTACGGGCCTTACCGTTGGGGACGCTATGATGTTTTGGTTTTACCTCCAAGTTTTCCTTATGGAGGAATGGAAAATCCTAATTTAACTTTCTTAACGCCGGGAGTAATTGCAGGCGATCGTTCTCTAACAAGTTTATTAGCCCACGAATTAGGACACAGCTGGAGCGGAAATTTAGTTACAAATGCTACCTGGGATGATATTTGGTTAAATGAAGGTTTCACCACTTACGTAGAGCACCGTATTGGCGAAGCCATTTTTGGAGAGAAAGAATTTGAAATGCAAAATGTTATCACTCGCAAAGAGTTAGTTGATAATGTAGCTGAATATGGAGACACAAGTCCTGACACCAGATTAAAAGTAAGCCTAACAGGAAGAAATCCTGACGACGGAATTAGCATGATTCCTTACGTAAAAGGATATGCTTTTTTAAGAGTGATCGAAAACGCTGTTGGACGCGAAAAATTTGATGTTTTCATCAAAAACTATTTCGACGCGCATGCTTTTAAATCGATTACTACAGAAGATTTCATTAAATATTACAATGAAAACCTTATAAAAGGAGACAAAGCACTGGCAGATAAAATAAAAGCAGAAGATTGGATCTACAAACCTGGAATTCCATCAAATATCACTTCTGTAAGTTCTTTAGATTTTGACGCTATTGATAAAATCCAGAAAAGCTGGAGAACAACCGGCGTGAAAGGATTAAGCAAACAAATTACAACTACAACAGAAAAACAACATTTTATCGACCATCTTCCAACGGATATTACACCAAAAGAAATGGAAGCGATTGACACTGAATTCAACTTTACGAAAGGCGGAAATTTTATTATAAAACGCCAATGGTTTGTTCAGGCAATAATGCATCAATACAAAGCAGCAAATCCTGCAATTGAACAATTTTTAATTGGAATTAGCAGAACTGGATCTGTAATGATGTTGTACAAAGAAATGGTTAAAACTCCTGAAGGGAAAGTTTGGGCAAAACAAGTTTTTGATAAAGCAAAATCTGGTTATCACGCTACAACTATTCAGGCTGTTGAAGGTATTTTGAAATAGTTTTCAGATTTCAGTCGCTGTTTTTCAGTCGCAGTTTTTCAGTCACAGTTGACAGTTGCAGTGAACAGTTTGTAATTTCACAGTTACCATCCCCGATTATCAAATAGATAATTCGGGGATTTTTTTATCTCGTAGGGATTACAATCGGGATACTCTTCTATTCAAAAAATAACCTCGGGAAAATTGTCCATCACATAGCGTAAATCCTCCATGTTCTACAATCTGTAATCGTCGCACCTTTGTAATGTCAAAAGACAACAACTAATAATTAACATAAAAAATTAAATAAAATGACACGATTAACAGCATTAAACCCAGAAGAAGTAACAGGAAAAACTAAAGATTTATTCAACGCTGTACAAGCTAAATTAGGAGTTGTTCCTAACATGATGAGAACAATGGGAAATTCTCCAGCGGTTCTTGAAGGATATTTGAATTTAAGCGGCGCATTGAGCCACGGAAAACTAAGCTCAAAAACCGGAGAACTAATCGCTCTAACAGTTTCAGAAAGCAATTCATGTGAGTATTGTGTAGCTGCACACACTTTTATTGGCGGAAAATTATTAAAAACTGACGCACAAGTTCTACATGACGCAAGAACAGGAAATTCTGCTGATGCAAAAACGGAAGCGATCCTTCAATTTGCTAAAACATTAATTAGCAAAAATGGTTTAGTAAACGATCAGGATGTAAATGCAATTAAAAATGCAGGGGTTTCAGACGCTGAACTTGCAGAAACTGTAGCACATGTTGCGCTGAATGTTTTAACCAACTATTTTAACAATACTGCAAACACAGAAATTGATTTTCCGGCAGTTCCTGGCTTAGCATTACAAAACTAATTTTTTCAAACAAAAAACAATTTATAAAGATAGTTGTGAATTTATTTCATGACTATCTTTATATTTTAAAAAACATAGAATTATGAGCAATCAAAGTGTTTTTACTTTAATTAATCCGCAAACCGGGAACCTTGCCTTTAAGCTGCTTCCGTTTGATAACAATAGCCATTTTGATCATTTGCAGCGCAATAATTATTTCTCGTTAATTTGGGTTACAAAAGGAAAAGGTAAAGTAAAAGCGGATTTTGCTGAACATCAATTTCAAGAAAATTCGCTCCTCGCCTTTTCGCCATACCAACCTTTTATGTTATGCGTAAGCGAACCTATTGAAGGAATTGCAATTCATTTTCATCCTGATTTTTACTGCATTCATTACCACCAGAAAGAAGTTTCGTGCAATGGTGTTTTATTCAACAATGTCTATCAACCACCATTTACAATAATTACAGAAGAAGCCGCTTCGACTTTTAAAATGGTTTTGGATCAGATGAAAATTGAAATGCAAAATTCAGAACTGGCACAATATGAACTTCTTATTTCGTATTTAAAAATATTTTTGATCACGGCTTCGAGACTCAAAAACATACAACTTGAGGAAATGAAATCGGTTCCGGATTCTAAAGAACCTTTTATTCTCCAAAATTTGAAAGATGCAATTGAACTGAATTTTAAAATAAAACATTCTGCCGGACATTATGCAGAAATGCTGAACATTTCGGCGAAAGCCTTAGCCAAATTATCGAAAAATTATTTCAACAAAACCTTAACAGATTTAATTGCCGAAAGAATTATAATCGAAGCTAAAAGAGAATTATACATGACCAACAAAACGATTAAGGAAATCGCTTATGAACTGGGTTATGACGACGAGCATTATTTTAGCCGATTTTTTAAAACCAATGCCGATGTTTCGCCACAGTTGTATCGTGAAACTGTAGGATTTGGAAAAATGGATAACTAATTCTTATTCTTAGCTTCAATCCATTTTGCCATGTATTTCGTGCTTTTAAGCGTGTGATGCTGCAACAAACTTCCCATAAAATTTTGCAAGCGATGACTTTCAGAATCATTCAATAATGAATTAATTGCCGCTATTAATGCCGTAGAATATTTACTCAATTGATAACATTCGTTGACGATAGCAACTCCATTTTTTTGAGCCTGTATCCAAAGATTTTCATCGTGATACAATTCAACCGCCTTTTTTGCAAACAACTCAGTATCATCTGTAACAAAGCCATTCCAGGATAAATTGGCGTGCATCGCTTCAGAACCTATTATTGTAGTAACACTTGGCGTTCCGCATTGCATGGCTTCTAATAATTTCCCCTTTAAACCTGCTCCAAAACGAATTGGTGCCAATACAACCCGTGCTTTTTTAACTATTTCATTAGCATCTGCGGCTCTTCCCATAATAAAAAAACCATTTTTAGGCTGATGTAGCTGCAACACTTTTTGCGAAGGATACGCTCCATAAACTTCTAAAACGGCTTCTGGAAATTGTTTTTTAATTAAAGGCCAAATGGTTTCTTTTAAATATTGAACAGTATTCCAATTGGGTTCATGCAGAAAATTTCCGATGAAAACAAAATTTTTACGTTCTTCAAACAAAGGTAATTTCAACAAATCCAATTCGGACATTTCGTAAACTAAAAACGGCAAATAATACAACAAATCCGAATCTATTTTAAAAACATCTTTTAAGATTTTCATTTCAAATTCAGAAATAATAAAAGATAAATCGCATCTTAAAATGCTCGCAATTTCGCGCTTTGCCACTTCTTCAGACAATAAATCATAAAGTTCAAAAACTCTATTTTCCTTAAATGCTTTTTGTCTTGCTGTTCTTAAACAATGTAAATCCTCGGTATCTAATAAACGAATCGCTTTGGGGCAATTTTCAGATACCCGCCATCCAAATTGTTCCTCGATCATAAAACGATCAAACAAAACCACATCAGGATTCAGTCCGATTATAAAATCATCAAAACTGGAATTATTAAGTTCAATTGACACTTTTTTCACTCCAGATTCAGATAAATCAACCATAAAATCGCTGTCTAAAGCCGGGCTTGCAAATGTAATTTCGAATCCATTTTGTTTAAAAATAGAAATTAATTGCATCATTCGTCCACCCGCTGCAGACGAATTTGGTTCAGGCCAAACAAAGCCAATGATTAGGAGTTTTTTTATCTGATTCATTACAAAATATTTCAAGCTACAAAATAATGCTTTTTTGAGCGCAATCATGCGATAATTCCTGATTTTTAGTGATAAAAAACACTAATTTTGCAAGAACTAAAATGCCGGGAAATTATGTTAGGATTAAAATTAGCGACAGACCCTCGTTGGGTAAATATTGTAGAATCGAATATTGAAGAAATATTAA
>Ga0247810_10001030_pt1 | contig 19729 bp, 21 predicted proteins | sample UWRJL119311C1_FD_179918 | JGI IMG/M metagenome (GOLD analysis project Ga0247810, IMG submission 179918) | Plant litter microbial communities from Arlington Agricultural Research Station in Wisconsin, United States - UWRJ-L119-311C-1 | ecosystem: Environmental > Terrestrial > Plant litter >... | reverse complement strand
AGTGGGGGGGTGGGGGGTTTGGGGTGGGGGGGGGGGGGGGGGGGGGGGGATGGACGGATGAGCCGCCGTGTGGTTTTTTGATGTGGTCTACAGGCGGCTAAGGCTTGCTTGCTTGTTTGTTTTTTTAAACATTGGGCATGTTGTAGAAAGCAGGGGGAAAATGAGAACCACGGTCAGCCAAGGCTAGGTTTCTTGTTCTTCAATATTAGTTAGGCATGCTGTTAGCAAGGCGGTGGAGCTGAGAAGTCTTGTTAGGAGGTGGATGATGGAGATTCAGAAAAGAAAAAGAAAGAAGCGCCAGGTCTCGGACCTATACTTGCAGCAAAACTCGATCAGTTTCGAAGTTTTGGTATTTGCTACATCAGACATTATTGCTTGCATCTCTGAAGCGGGCGGCCTCTTGCCCATATTTCTTGGGCCCATGTTTGCACCGATCACTTCGTCCGTCCAAACCCTCCCCCAAGGCAGCATGTTCCAGATGAGGACCTTTATTTACTTATAAACAATGCAAGATCAGCATGTCTAAGCTAACCTACGCCGAATTTCCCAAAAGTACCCAGCTGCACAAATCACTCCCATCCATCCCTCCGTCCTTCCATACCCGCCAGGCCCTTAAAAACACCTCTCGCAAAGACAGCATCGCAATATATATTCGCCGTCTGGCCAAAAAAAGATTCAAGGTATTGCTTGAGAAGCCCAATACACCAACACTATGCTAGAATGCTACGCAGCAAAATTCAAAGTATGAAAAAACGCCGAGGAGCCGGGTGAGGAGAGTTGATCCTTCTCTATGACATGGGGAACTGGACACGCGCCGCCCCTCATCTCCCCGATAAAGCTCGATAGTCGGGCTTAACGTAATCGTCAATGTTTACAAAAGATCCGGGACCACCATCTGTACGGAGGTCTTCTAATAGCACGCTGGTTTGCTGGTAGAGTTGTTCGAGGGCGGCACATGACGATTTTCCGAGTGATACTTTGGAGTTGCGTTAGTGTAGATCAAGTTGCAAGGGAAATGGGGGAAATTACGGAGAATAGCAGAGTTAACTTCTTCTGCTAGGAGCACCCGTCCGCTAGGATCCAGGAGGTGGGAAACTTCTTTAGCGTTCAGAGGATCGCTGTATGCTATCAAAGAGAAAGCTTCTTCGAGTGCCTTATGAACTTCACGACATGGGTCTTCCCGGAACTCGTTTTGGATTTCTTTGCCGTACATCAAAGTCTCCTGTAGAAGTTGATTGTAGGTCACGGACGAGCTCTCTTCCGTGTCCATTTTGTCCCAATGGTAATTGTGTTGGCTGGAATAGCAGGTTAGCAAAGTGATTTTTATACAGGATTACTTCACTTGAATCGCAGGCAAATATCCCCGGTGGAGTTCAACTTACTCGTCCAGCTCCATATCATGGTTGATCACATCGTCATAGAAATTACCATTGTAAGCACTGCCTTTCTTGGTGCCGTTTGTAGGTGAAGGATGTTGAATCTCAGCTCCTTGGCGGATCATTTCAATGAATCTTCGACACCTCAAACGAAAATAGACTCCTTCGTTACTAGTAAGGACGTGAGGATATAGCTTATCGGTATATTGATGTGCCTTTTCTATCTCCCCATTGAGAATATATGTACGTATACCTGGCAAGTTGTTAGTCTATCTTCCTTACTATTGGCTTCCGACATGTCCCTTCATGTCACAAGTTCCGTACGGATGTAACAAACGCTCCGTGTAACCAATTGGATCTTGACCGCGCAACCCTCGCAAGCTCATCTATGCTCTATCCACATGCGGGAATCTCCCGCCACCAAGAGATAAATATGTAATCGGAATCAGAATCCAAGGCAAAGAAAATTGACTTACGTTGGCGGTGACCAGCATCCTCATCTTCCTTCACATCAATCCCATCCATGATAGCATTTGGATCTAAATTCAATGCTCTCTTCTCAGACTGCAGTTCCTCCGCAAATGCTCTCGCTGATTCAACATAGCCATCGTGCGTTAGAAACTGTAGTACCAGAGCCTGTATCAGCTCGGTCTCACTCAATGGCGGAGCGAGTTTGGCGGTACTCGTTGCTTCGACCTGTTGCCGAATATAATTCTTCTCTTGAGACATCATACCATCTATATCGTACACAAACGGACTTTGCCCAAAGTTGACTCTAATATGCTCTCCAGACTTCTTCATTCCTATCGAAGGATAAAGTTTCCCCTTGATTTCACGAAAAGCGGTCCCTAAATGATCTCCGTTTTTCGTGAAGAAGGCAGATCCTGTTCTGAAATTTACACCACATCCAATTACATCCCCGGCTGTAAATGGCGGTCCATAGTGCTTCCCAGTGCTTTGGCAGCAAAATGAGTGCCCGTCGTCACCATGATACGCCCAAGACTCAGGCTCCCACCCAGGGAGTCTTGTTAGAACAACACCTCGACCAGAGAACCCAATACCTATAGAACTCCTACTAATGGTTAGCAACTACGTCAGGAGGAAAGATAACAAAAGATATGACATACTCCTCTCGTTTCCTCGATATTATGGTGACTTCGAAATAATATATCCCGCATTGAGATGGCATTGGATGATCAGATCTTATAGCACATGCTTCATGGTCTCTTTCAGATGTGGATTTTGATCCGGTGAACTTCACTTCTTGCCCATCTGATAAGACTTCTAGACCAGCATTTTTATCATGAACGTTCCACTTCGACGGCAAAGGCGGCATTGCCTCTTCCTCAACAGGCGGTATCTTCTCTATAAGATCATATGTCATTCCCCGGTGTGAAGGTGCCATCTTTGTGTTTAGGTTTATACTGCTCCCACTGGTGGAGAGCGATCCAGTCTGAGATGTCGGTAAGTTACCATCTTTGTGAGACTGAACTTTGGCCTTGTGTGCTTCCTCCAGAGTCTGAACGAATTTCGAGCCTTTCAAATACGACGGCACAAAAAAGTGGTCTATGTGACTTCCGGCATGCCCCCCGTATCCATGTCCATTTGCAAGAGACCCAAATGCACTCGAGAAACTTGGAAGCTGCCCCCCTCGACCCCACGACCCAGAGCGGCCATGTGTACCTCCAGTTGTATTGTATTCGGTATTATAGCCTTGAGGTTCGTACTGCAAATATCCGCTGACGCCTTGATGGGCCGGGTCGTAGCTATCGGAGGTTTGGTTAAGAAGATGAGAGAACGCGCCAGACCGTGCCGGTTGGTGATATTGCGACAGACCAGAAGCTGCTCCAGACACAACAGAGGCATACGAGGATCTTCGAAGACCGGAGCTTCTGGCCGGCATTCTTAAATCTGGCACCCCCGCCGAAGCCGAATGGTATGGATTCGTCATATCCCAAGCTTCACAAGAATGATATAACGCCTATTGTTGAACGATGATGTGAGCTTCTGAGCCGGGAGGGAATTCCAACGCTATGACCCAAACTCCCAGCAGTAAAAGCGTTGTAAGATAACTGCTCCGGAGTTCTGATTGTAGCTTGATGACTGATAGGTGGAGTGTGCAAGTGAATTGGGGTTCATTGCCAACGACGCGCTATCACTAACGAACACGTTATACAGCAGATTCAACTACGCCGAGTACTGTCGTGCAAATACATCAGTTCCTCTAATTTTGTTTGAAGTTTAGTGAGTTATGAACTATGGTCGTTCACAATCAAGCTGGAGTGGTGTCCTTCTTAGGTAGCCTTGGCATAGATACCTTGGTTGTCACGAGATACCACCACCATGTATTGGACCATAAGTCTCAACATGAGCACCATGTTACAGCAAGGTGTCATATAATTTGGTTATCTCCTTTGTTAATCATCTGATGATGTGAGTGAGTTGTTCTATTTTAACCAACAGTTAAGCAAACTTGCAATTTGGGAGGAGCAATCTACTACAATACATTTCAAGTCCTGTGTGACAAATAAGAGGCAAGATATCCGGTGTTAGAAATCAAGAAAGCTAGAATTTAAACAAGGTGAAACTCTTGTACTGGAAATGAAATGTTGGAGATGTACTCCACAAAAGGGTATTGATCTGTCTGTTACGTAGGGTTATATAGAGCTCCACGAGGAGGACCAAGACAAGAAGAGGAAAAAGAGAAGCCCGGTATTGTGGAAGGTTATTATCTCAAGACAGTGATTTTGGATAGTTTCGCTCCACAGTAGCTAGAGGAGGTCGTACAAAAAGACAGGTTGTTTTTAAGTCTATATCAGGAGAATACCACTCAGTTTCATTAATAACAGATGAGATATTCTTCAGTCCACGAGCCTTTGATAGACGCTCATGGTATGATACATTCAAATCCCAATCCCAAACGCCTAAAACAAACTTCCCATCCAAGTACAGCCCATGCCGTATGGTTTTAATCCTAGTCGCCCAATTCCATGACTTAATACAAACTCCAATTCAGCAATGACGAGGTAAAATAGGACAACTTGCATCATCAGCGAGCAAGATGGCAGCCCATATGAAGTTGATTCTTCCCCATGACTATACGCAAATAAGAATTCTAGTTAGGTAGTGTATGACACAAAGTACTAATACATTCAACCCAGTGAGGTCGAAACATCGAAATAGGAGTTAAAAGAGCAGGAGTCTCTTAAATCTACCTTCAAGCCGTCTTCTTTGCTCAACAGGATCAAGATGTGGCAGCGATAGCGATCGAAGGTGTAGCAGTAGGGGTCGGAGCTGCAGATGGATCGGCGGATGGGGTGACGGTTGGAATAGAGGGGGCGGGTGAGGATGTGTTTTGGCTAGTGACGCTGGCCTTCTCGATTTCGGCCTCATTATTGCTTTTCTCGCTCTGCACTTGGCTGCTGTTGTTGTTGTCTTTATTCTCCTTGCTGCTTTCACCAGATGCGGAGCCTTGAGAGCTTGCTCCCAGGGTGATTGTGGCCTTCAATGGTGCCTTCCATCGGGGAAGCTCCCAAGATGTGCCAGTAAAACTCTTGATTTTGAAAGATGCCTTTTGCCATTTGCGGCATGGCTTACCAGAGCGGTCAAGAGCTCGTAACCCTGCGTTGATAGCTCCTTGATTCGCCTTTGGACCAAGTTTATGGGCAGCAGTTCCTGGGGCGGCTCTCGGAGTGGTATTGGAATGATCGATGCTACCATCTTCGCTGTAAAGAAGTTAGCCAGCCGCATTTAAAAAGACAGCACCCGTAAGAGCTCAAAGCAGCTGTAGATAACGAATAATATTGATGATGGGCACTTACAGTCTAGGCCTCTTTTTTGGACCTGGCTTGCCCCTAACTTTGGGGACGCCATCTGCCGTCAATGCCGCGGAACCTCTCTTTATTCCCTTCTTCTTGACTCCTTCTGTGGGCGGCGGCATTGACGAAGGGGGGAGTGGATTGCCAGCGGCAGGAAGCGTGCTCGTCGAATCCGAACTCTTGGGGCCATCAGCAGCAGGAACAGAACCAGCGGTTTCGATGGCTGATGTGGACTCATTGGTAGTGGACTCTTCCTTGATTTCCTTCTTGACGTCCAGCGAAGCAAACTTGCGAAGATTCTCGGGCGATAACTTCAAGGTGATGATTTGACTTGGTTTGATTTCTTGTTTGAGATTTGATTTCCGTCGTGCTGCAGGAGCAGTCGTGGTCTTCGGGGCTGAAGCCATTAAGTTGGAAGAGTTGAGGATAGAGAAGGGGTTGGCAGTGGCGGTCGCAAAATTTCAGAGGTGAAGGTCTGGATGCTACTGAAAATTGTACCCAAGAACTTGCATAGACAGTATTGTTTGAAGTTCGCGAGTGTTTCGATAATTACTGAGTTTTTGGATGGCGATGGTGGGTACGTCGATGGATAGGGTGAGGTTACGGTGAAAGGAATGGATGGAAGTTGTGATGAGGCGCGTGGTCTAGCATTGTCATTCTAAGTTCGGCCTTTGCGCTGGGGCGGCCTGATTTAATATTGTGTGTCTTCTTGTCGATTGCATCCGCAGCCGCGCCCTCAGTTCTCACCAATGTCACGAATTTTCAGCCAATCACCAGAAGCAGGATTGCTTAGTCAGGGTTGATAGTGTTCTGGAATTACCTTATTTCCCAATCATCAAGCTCAGTCAAGAGGAAATTATTCATGTTCTAGTCATGTTCTATTCATGTCGAGTACAGAGGATTGGGTACCCTTTATGGTTTCTTTGGTTGTGTGCTCCACTCAGGGCGTTGGATCTGTTGGTGGGAAGGTAGGGAGGTGATTACGATCAAGCGCCCCTTATTCCTTCTGGAGCACGAGTTGTGTCTGCCACCAACAACATATATATGTTGTGTCAAGGGCCAACTAACCTATCTAGACGGTCTTGGTCGGTTGTTTTTATGACCTCAAGCGGATCTGATGTACTTCTTTGACCGCTCCCTAACTCAATCTTGACAAACCTACATCAGCTTCGAAATGCTCCTAGGAGCAAGCTTGATTTGGAACTCGACTCAAGATGGTACAGTACAGTAATGAACAGCACTCCGTAGGGGCAGCCACCCGGAACCCTGGTATGGATCGGAATACATCATCAGAAATACTGTAACAAGATACAATGACCTGACCCGTCTTTAGATAGTTATTCCTCGAATGTAATAATTGAATCAACTATCTATAATAGTTGAGAAATACGCATTTAGTTATTGTAACTCTACGTCTATAGAATTCGCAATTCATTTACGAGGAAGTAGATTTTACGTGTGGCGTAAGGATAAAGCACAGGAAGGCTGAGCGAGCTTCGGCTAAACAGGGATGCGGGCATCATCCTACATCGTCACAATCCCCAAACCGTCGTAAGCTCTCAAAAGGCATCAAGCAATTTACACAAACCTGATTTTGCTACTACTGAGCATTTTCACCACTTTCCACCTCTCAGCAGAGTCACATTTTTATTATTATTGTCCAACTAGCTACTATGTCAGCACCTACGAGATCCACGGATAATCCTGTAAGCTGATACATTGTTGGAACTAGCAGTTCATGCAATTTGCTCGAGCTTGCCACACTAACATTTTTACAAGCCGGAATCCCCTACTACTGCTCGACCATTAGAGATGGACGACGATGATATTCAGGAGCCAGGAGCTGCTGGTACGGATGCAGCAACCAACAAAACAGTGCCAAAACCTGCGACTGTAGAAGATGAGGCCCCTCCAAAGCCGCCCCGTCCTCTGAGTCCTCAACAACAGGCCGAGAATACACTCAAGGAAGCATTCCCAAGTATAGATGCTGCGGTTGTAAAAGCAGTGTTGATTGCAAGTGGAGGCAGAGTCGAGCCTGCGTTCAATGCCTTATTGGGTAAGTCTTTCGCTCAACCACCAAAGATCTAGCTCACATTTTGATACTAGGTATGTCTGACCCAGATGCTGTTATCGAACCTACACCGCCTGCTCAACCCCCCCGTCCATCTGCGCCTCGTGCTGGATCCGCTCCGATATCACAACTTGAAGCCGATGAACAATATGCTAGACAATTAGCGGAACATTATGATGGTGGGGGATCATATGCACCTCGTACTTCGAGTCGTGCCCAACAACAACCCGGCGGCCGCAAGCCTAACGAGCAGTCCGAGGACAATTACAGCTTTCTTGACGATGATCTACCAATTATCAAGGAGAATCTCCGTAAAGGCTTTTTGGAGACGCAAACAAAGGTCAATGGTTGGATTACAACATTAAAGAAGAAAATCGATGGAGAAGATGAGGACGAGGCCCAGCAACATGGATCGGCTTCAGGTCAATATAGGCCTCGTAGAAGTAACGATGGAAGACAAAGTGGAGACTACAATCGCTATGATGCAGACCCTCAAGTCCTCAGTGACGATTTTGCTGGTATGCAACTCAACAACGACGGTTGTAAGTACGCTCCCACGATACTCGAACAATGCTAATGGAAGCTAGCTGCAGCGCGTCGTTCAACTCGGCCCCTTGCCAACCCAGATCTTTTTAAACCACATCCTGCCACTCCCAAATCTGCCGATGGTCGAAAGGTTTCATTCCAGGCTGCCTCTTCATCAGATGACACGGAACTGTATCATACTTCGCCCAAAGCTACTGCAAAAGACAATGCCCCTACCTCAGGAAAGCAAAGCAAATGGCAACCACTTTCAACTGTTGACCCAAGCCCAATTGGTGAGGCTGAGAATGACCCATTTAGTCTTGGGGATAGCGAGGATGAGAAGGAATCGAAGGATCGAGTTGGTGGTAAAGAGATTAGGATGGATGACGCAGAGCGACTCAAGAAAGCAGCAGCTGAGGCAATGGCTGATAACATTGTTGAACCTGCACGCAAACCGGAGCCAGCTGAAACAAGTAAGTGACTTCCAAGCAACACTAGAAGGCAGAGCGCAGAGCGCAATGTCCTCTCTGCTAACCTTTGAGCATTCGCTAACTGCGGCGATTCGTAGGTGGAACGAAGGACAAGATTGCAGAGGAAAAGTTGAGCGGGAAGTAGAACAAGAGTGGAGGCTGGAAACTGATTTTCAAGATATCCAATTTGTTAAGCTGTTGTTTAAATTTCCATAGGGAGATAGAAACTAAGTCTCATGATATGCCTATGAATCTGATGCATTCTATATAATGCTTACCCTTCTAAGAGGCTGTGGTGGGTGCAAGACGAGCGCAAGGAATAAAACATAGCCTTGCGCACAACCCGCTCCCCCCATTGACCCCGCTATCAGCCTCGTCAGGGGCACGTGGTTCATTGTAGGTCCGTGATTGGACAAGTGAACCTAAGTATGGGAGGCCCTGGCATGGAATGAGAGCAAAGGAGCATCTCTTTTAGATCTCGATATCCACAAAATTTGAGAGCGAGGGATGGACCAGAATAATGCTGCAGTGTGGGCAGAAAGCGTGATGATATATAGAGCCATACTTCTGCAAAACATGACAGGACACCCTCATGCAATAAGCCTCCGGAACTAGTCCCTTCTGGGAGAGTACTGCACAGAAACAACCTTTGCAACTGCAAGTAGACCTGCATCTACTACAAGTATCTACAAACCTGAAGGCCTGTTGCTTCTACCTTCTACTTCTACCCTGGTCATAGCTATCCAACTACCCCACCATCCCACTATATTGTCACTAGCCAACTGGCTCCTCAACCCCCCTTTTGTAGGGTAAAAGTAAAAGCTACCTCGAGCTTTTCTCCCATAATCAACCTCTCCATTCTACACTGCAAACCTCTCTCCTCCTCTGGTTGCGACGTCATACGTGCCGCCCAATAGCTACAGACCGACAAGCAGCGCTGGCCCATCCGTGTCAACTGTCGGCGTCTTAACCTCTGGTTCCAGTATCCCTCTTGCCAAGTTAGCCATCACTGTGCTTCAGTAGTCATGAATCTCTGCATGTGACAGGGAGCTGCATCTTCTTTGAATATCCAGCCACTCGTTCTTCGGCTACCGGAACGGCACTATGTGAGTACCTGTTCCTTCCCCTTCTCTTACATCCACATTACTTGATATCAGATACACCACTTGGTCAACAAGCTCTACTAACCAAGAGTGTTTGATTAGGAAGTTTGGCAAACAGATCCAGAAGCGCCAGCTCGAGGTTCCGGAGTATGCAGCAAGCTTTGTGAATTACAAGGCCTTGAAAAAGGTTGGTGCACATGCCTTTCCCACAAAAAAAGCAACGTGGGCTTCAGGTCATATCAACCAAAGGAAACGACACATGTACTGATATCTGGCAGCTTATTAAAAAATTATCAGCCACCCCAACCTTTCTTGCACAGAATGACCCTCGACGTACGTTAGGGGTTGCAAGTTCTCAATCAGCATTACAAGCAAACAAAGCTACCTTCTTCTTCCAACTGGTGATTATTGAAATACTGAACGAGATGTCAGGGACGCCATGCTAAGCAATAACCAGGAACGAGAGCTAGAGAAGGTCAATGCATTCTATCTCCAGAAGGAAGCAGAGGTGAGGAATACTGATTGAATATCCCAACTCTTAGCTAAACTCCGCAGCTCAAAATACGCTTAAAGACCTTACTGGACAAAAAGAGAGTTCTTCAGTCTCGCAATCAAAATACCTCTACGCGGTCTGCAAAATTCACTACGCTAGAAGAGGGATTCCAACAGTTTGGAAATGATCTGAACAAACTTCAACAGTTTGTCGAAATTAATGGCACTGCATTTTCCAAGATCCTCAAAAAGTGGGACAAAACCTCCAAATCTAAGACCAAAGAACTGTACCTTTCTAGAGCTGTTGAAGTACAGCCATTTTTCAATGCTACCGTCATTAGCGAATTATCTGATCAGGCCACAACCAGCTTGCAGGAACTTGGCGCTTGGTCTGAGGGGGATCATGTCAGTTTCGAACGAAATACGGAACACATCGTTAGTAGTCAACATCTACTGGGTACAGATGAAGGCGATGCCGATACTCTGCTTCTAGAAGCCGTCATATCGGGGAACTTGGAGTCTTTGAAAGATCTCCTATTGAGATTGAAGACCGCAGCTGATCCGGACGGCACAAGAGACGTAGCTTTGCTAGAGCGAATCACGCGGACGTTCTTAGCAGCAATTAATGAAGGACCCGAACATTCGTTGCAACTTCTGATAGACACTGGACTTGTTGATGTCCAATCAGAAGATGATATCAATGAGCGGAATTGCCTTCATCAGGCTACAATCTATGGTAACTCGCTCGTACTGCGCGTCGGCCTTTCTAAAGGAGTCGCTGTGAATAGAACAGATGTGTACGGCCGAGTACCATTGCATTACGCGTGTATGCATGGCAGGCTTGATATGATGGAGGCCCTTCTCAATGGTATGTATAGACTCGCCCAAGGCAATTTTAAGCTAATACAAGCCAGCGGATCACTCGACGATAAACTTGATTGACCACGACAACTTCACTCCTTTGATACATGCCATAATACATGGTCATTTGGAATGTGCAAATCGATTACTTCAGCGTTCAGCCCGCATAGATCCTACCTCCGATACCGACCATGTACCTCTCAACCTAGCCTGTGAACATGGTTCGGTAGCGATTGTCGAGTTACTCTTGCAGCATGGTGCCCAAATCCTACCAGATGCTGAAGGTCTCTATCCTCAGCATCTTGTTGCTAGATCTGGACAGACACCTGAGCTTCTCTTGCTCCTGAACAAATATGGAGCAGATCTCGACCAAATCGACAAGCTCTACTCCTGGACACCACTTTTTCATGCCGCAAGTGAAGGAAATGTTCCTTGCCTACAGACTCTCTTGAGTTTTGGTGTTCAACACAGTATTTTAGATGAAAAGGATCTTTCTGCGATGTATTACGCTGCTTGGGAGGGCCACTTGGAGTGTATGCGACTCCTCTCAGCAATTCCATCCAGTACCGGAAGTCAACAAACCACCATCAATGTCCAACTTGCCCTAGCAACTAGTAGTAATACTACAATTCCGAGTGGCATAGACACAGATGGCATTCCAGAGCTAGAGTTGCCACCACCGATTATTCCACTTCGCCGATATGGCCATAACTTCCTTGATACGAAAACATTTGTTCAAATAAGCTTTGAAGAAAATGGGGAGCAGCCTATGGTTTTTTTTCATGACAGCAAATATCCAGCCGCACGTCTTACCATCTCCTCTAAGTTGTCCGACCTGATACCCAAAAACATTTTATTACCATTCCAAGAAGATACCCGACTTGTTTCCTTTCAGATTGATAATCTCGAGTCCTTTGCCATAGATTTCGATGTGTTTCCGACATACGGCGCAAAAGTAATTGCAAAGACAGTTGCCTTGCCTTGTAATTTTAGAGCAACGTACAGCAGTTCTGGCCGCTGCTGTTTACCTCTATTTGACCCAAGACTCCGAGCCATCGGCCAAATAACTTTTAATTTCCAAGTTATCAAGCCTTTCCAAGGAAAACCACTTGAAATAACCGATTTTGAAACATACTGGAAAGCAACCAGCCAGTTTGATCACCGACCAAGTGCTTTCATCACTGGGTCAAGTCTGTCGGGAGACTACGTACAGCTATTTGTACAGCATACATGTGACGGAATTCCGGTGCTTTGGCCACGATGGACAATAGATTACATGGACATCGAGTTTCCTGTAAGCCGTCTTACCTATGCTCAATTTATAAGCGCAGGATCCAGGGATGCCAGCAAAACCAGCGACCTCTCACTTCTACCTAGTCTAGCCCTCGAGAACATTGCAGATGTGCATCGAATTCTTTCCAACTCAGCAGTCTCACTCCAAGATGCACTTACTCTTATACCCAAGGGAATGCATGTCAACCTACAAGTCCTCTATCCATCAACGGATGAAGAACAAGCCCTGCGTCTAGGTCCAATTGTCAATATCAACACTTTCGGCGACGCGATCTTAGGCGTAGTGTTCGAGCATGCAAGAACACTCAGAGAGCAGTTCCCAAATGAGATGAGATCCATCGTATTCAGTTCCTATAATCCTATTGTTTGTACGTCACTAAATTGGAAACAACCAAATTATCCGGTCTTCCTCTGCAATGATCTTGGTCGGGAAGGTGAGCTTGCGGAAGCCTCTGCGACTCAGAATAGTGGGAGAAGAACTACTTCTATCAAGGAAGCGGTCAGAATCTCGCAGAACAACAACTTCATGGGCTTAATTTGTTGCTCCAGGCTCCTAGTAAGATTCTCTGATGAACGCTCCAATCTCCAGACTAATGCTAATCTCTCAAAAGGACATGATTCCTGCCCTAGTTGAGGCTATCAAGGCTCAAGGTCTCGTTCTCGTGACAGATAAATCTGCAGAGGCGCCAACTGGAGTAGACAAGTTCACCGATCCATTCCCTAGACTTCCAGACGGAATTGACGGGGTCCTGAAAGCCGATGGTGTTTTGAAATTCAATGAGAGCATTGATATGTAGTATGCCTATATTGATTATCAGACCTGGCCGAGATACCATTGAAATGACTCTTATCCAACATTTTGCAGGAAACGTGATTACTGCTTCTCTTTTGAATTGGTACTGGATGACTCATCTGCGCCAATGTTACTGATAGCCCAATGGTCTTGGAGATTGCTGAAACCCATTAGTATAGTACTCTTCATCCGTATCCGAAGCAGTGTTTTAGCCTTGCTTCAACCTCTATATCTACCACTTTGCTCCATGGAAACTGCTAGGGAAGTGAGAGCTCTGAAAGATGACTTCAACTCAGAGTCTTGCCTGGAGGTTCCAGCGCCATTTGTCGTCATGGTATATATATATAATATACTAGAGAAACAAATTCAGTGCCTCTAAACATCAGTGACATGAAGAGTTGAAGAGTTGAAGTCTTTTGATCACGGTTGAGAGTCGCTAATAAATTGGATTGGTCATGTTTGGAGCGCATGATCTTGATATGAGAGTGTTGGCTATACATCGACCACAAAAATATACATCACTGTTTGGATATTGTCCTCGTTTTAAAATCTGTAGAAACTGAGGCCACTTGTTATACTTCTACTTAAAAAGTTCTTCAAAATAAGTAATATCACCAAACCTCAAAACCCAATGAGGAAAAACAAAGCATCCAGATTCCAGACTCAGTTATATGGGTATAAATAAAATTGATCGTAACTACCAGCAGTCATGGCTCTCTTAAGCCAGAGAGACATTATCCAAGTCTACTGTAACAATCAAGCACCTTTAAATCCATACCTCAAAGCCCCTAACTCTACCTCCGGATTCACACTGCCCATCACCCATTTGCCGCCAATAGCAATGGTATAAATCGCTCCTGGCAACCATGCAAAACCTACCCATAACTCTTCCCTCCCTCTTGTTACCATCCCCAGCAATCCTAACATCATGCTCAACACAATATTCAGGTACGGGAGGTAGGTTTCAATCGGACCGTGAGGTTGGTGTATAGGGCCTGGTATGTTACGGGAGTTCGAAGAGGAAGAGGAAGGGGCATTGAGGGCGTCGATAAATGCGATAGAAGTTATTCCGGGGGGCAGGATATAAACGAGAAAAGCGGTTGACAGCAGGGATGTTATGCTCAAGAGAGACAATAATGATGTTCGTGGTTGAAGGAGAGTCGTGAGATAAGGTAGCACGCATACGAGCGGCAGTACAAAAAACACTTTACTGTAGATTTTGTTCTGCGTGATTGTCTGCTCCTGCATGGTTCGTATTAGGTTTTCTTGTTCTGAAGAGAGGTTGTTAGTTTGGTAGTCTGGGGAAGCAAGAAACTGGGGAAGGCTGAAGCTTGAATTGCGTTGGAAGGAGGTGAACGAACCCTGTTCGTCCATGGCTTCAGGTATGGAGTCTTGGGAATCATCGTCGGTGGGATACCGGAAGGTTTTGCGTAATTTCGCTGAAGTTCGCTCCATTTTGGCTGTGGTGTTGTTTTATTTTAATGAGGGAGCTTGTGATCGAAAAGTCGACGTAAACCAGGCTCGAGAGTTGTCAGCCTTGCATTTGCAAGGCGCTGGGGGGTCAACAGCCTTATTCTGAATTCATGCCAGTGATAAAACGAACATTGTCAACTCAAGACAGACAGACAACCGATGTTTAAGTAACATAGAGAAATAATGTCGATGCTTGCTTAAGTTGGTTCAGGTTTAAAGGGACAAGAAAGTGCAGGAGCTTCATTATCACAAAACTACAGTTTGTCCTGTAACCTACCCAGCTGGGGCCAGTGTCGAAAAGTGCCGGAATACATAAGTATATGATGGGCTCTAAATTCACGAAGCTTGACCAGAATTCTGTCAGTTATGAAATAACTGCAAGAAGGAATTTCGGCTTGAAGCTGAAGCCACCAAATGCTCGAGTGGCTGATGTTGAGATTTTATGTGACTCCAATATCTTGTAGTCTCAAAGTAAACCAACCGGTAGTCATTTTGCTTCTATAATATAGTGGTTGCTGTGCTATTATACGATACATGCTTCTAGCTTTCCCACCTATAAGAGCCGATATTAATTGTAGGTATATAGCCAATATTATTTGTTCAAGTCTGATGAACTGATTTACGAAATCTTGTGAAATATTTCTTGTTTGAATCGGATGTTGTCAGTAGGTTGATTGGACATTTCTGCCAGCCTTGTGTCGCCAAGCCGCCTGATAATTCAAGGATAAGTTCAACTTCGAAATTTGCGAAGAATCAATTCCAAAGTGCGCCAACATGCTACACCGATTGCTGAGAACTAGAGCATTGCTCGGATTGAGAAATGTCAGCAGGATGAATTTGGTGCAGAGGCGGACTCTGATTGCCCCGCCGAAGGTCGGACAAGTTCTCTTGGAGAGAAGATCTGACCGAGAGCTCCCAGGTTCGTTGCCATCCATAAATCCTCCAGATTTTGGTTTAACCAAAAGCAGAGATCGATAATCCTGGAATGCGATGGATGCGCACAATCCCGATCTTTCTCGCCGTCCTCGTCTCATGCACACTCGGCATTTTCAATTATCAAAAATCCTCAAGCTCCGTTGTTGCATCGAATTTGTATGCGCTACGGACATCACCTACCGCGCGGGAGTACTTGGGAGATGATATTTACTTCGCTCACCAGATGCCGTGGATCTGGGGAAAGATGAACCAGCTACACGGACTGATTGATATTCAGTTCGAAGTCAAAGGAAGTAAAAATCAGGCGACAATGAGATTTACAAGTCATCGACCTACAAGGAGGGGTATGTTCGTTACAACAGAGTGGAGTTTGCAAACAAAGGATGGGGAGAAGATCGATTTATTGGATGCGGGTGATCCTTTCGAGGGTATAGAATTAGATGCTGAAGAAGTCAAGAGGGTCGGACGAGGCTCTTACTCCCCCAGTCTGACAAATTGAAAATATTATGGGATAATTATGTAATGATAGGGATGGAAAGCATAGGAACGGAGTAAATGGGGGTTTACTGCTCTAGAACGCCTCTATATGCCATTTGTATTGTACAATTATAAAGTACACCTATTTTCTACACAGATACTGCTGCCTCCTTCGCTGCCTCACCTGACTGTGGAATCACTGGCCAGGGCTTTTTGATCGCATCTTGGAGCTTCACGATGCATCCATCCGGTCCAGCTATACAGCCGTTAAGCACCACGATTCCCTTTTCAGTGTCCACCTTCAACACCTTAACATTTTGGGTAGTAACCTGTTGTCCACCCATATTTCCTGGCATCTTCTTACCAGGTAAGACTCTCGAACCACTTCCTTGGGACGCACCAGATGAACCCATCGTTCTGTGATTCCTCGAGTTACCATGGGATGCTGGTTGACCTTTGAAATTCCACCGCTTCATACCACCTGCAAATCCCTTTCCTAAGCAATTTGCTCTTGCGTCCACAAATTGACCCTCAATGAACCACTCTGGCCCAATTGACTGTCCAACTTCTAGTAATCCTTCCGCGTTCTTGACTCTAAACTCTGACACAAATCTCTTCGGCGCGACACCTGAATGAGAAAATTGCCCTAATAGCGGCCTTGTGAGAACACTCGGATGCTTCCAACCAGCTCCTATCTGCACAGCAAAATATCCATGGTTCTTTCTCGTCTTGTTTGCTAACACCTGAACTCGATCGAGTTGTAATACCGTGCACGGTGTTCGTTTTCCTGTTTCTGGATCGTACAAAGCAGTCATCCCTTTTTTGACAGCCAGAGCTCCAGTTCTTAGCGGAAGTGTGAAGTCTTTTCGTTTGAGTGCCGCGGCAGGGGACATGGAAAGCGTAGGGAGGCCAGCAGTTTGTTGATTGAAGCGATTAGGCTTTCCACGAGCTGGTGCTGTGGTCCAGCCGTATTTAACACCACGCTTCGCGGTCAATGGGAGAAATGCATCCGGGAGAAGAAAACTGGAGGGCAATTGCGCCCTACAGCTTGTTGGCAGCTTTGGCGCCATTGTGGTAGGTGATTGATGTGTTGCTCCGATGGTCAAGCCGTGGTCGAAAACCTGTGGATGGTTGATTTTGTACGGTTGACCTTAGCGACCAGCATGGTCGTCAATATAAAGTTGTCCAGCCTTGACAAAAACTTACCCGCCTTAAACAAGTGGGAGAAACATGGTTTACTATTTCAATTCGAACACGGTAACACCGGCTGCTTTCATCTATGTTGGAAAGGATAAAGTCGAAAGTAAAGACACTTCTCCGCCCAAAATTTTATATTCTAACTGAATTACAGATGAAGAGTTGATAAAATATGGCCTCGAGGAGGATGTCTGGTTTCACGCCGACAAGCTTTCCAGTGCACATATTTACCTTCGGATGAATGAGGGTGAAGTCTGGGATTCGATTCCTGAAGATCTGCTCACAGACTGTGCTCAGCTCACCAAGGCAAACTCTATCGAAGGCAGGAATTCTGTTGGTGAACGTGAGCACGTGATACTGATTTTTATTTAGGGAACAAGAAAGATAACGTCACTGTTATCTACACACCATGGTCCAATCTGAAGAAAGATGGGAGCATGGCAGTTGGTCAGGTTTCATTCAAAGATCCAAGAAAGGTTTGTCAATGTTCCAATAATCGCCGAGACCCAATCTGACCATGAAAACTGTAGGTCAAGAAAGTCCTTGTTCCACAAAGAGAAAATCCTATAGTCAACCGTCTTAATAAGACGAAAGTTGAGAAGTTTCCTGATTTGCAAATGGAGAAAGAGGAGAAGCTGAAAGTTCTGAGGAAGAAGGACCAAGCTGCCAAATTGGACCGCGTAAGCATTGATTTTTTCATCGCTGAAGTGTACAAAGCCTAATGTATGTCTAGAAGAAAGAAGAAGCAAGAATTGCCCAGGAAAGGAAGGAGAAAAAGTGGCAGAAAGAGCATGCGTACGACGAGCTATTCGATGACGTTGATCCAGAAGAAGCAAACAATCAAAACCGGGGAAGTGATCTAGAGGATGACTTCATGTAGCCATGGTCTACCTTTAAGCGTTTAAGGCGTTACTCTTTATAAAAATATCAAGAAGAGTTTCTTCCCCCCATTGCCTTTGACCCAGGGCTTATATACATACCATATGCCGTACAGAACATTCGACTGTTATTTATATATTCATAGCAGGGTGTATATTTCAAGCATTGTTGATTAGGTACTGATGTATTTTGAAAGTTCATGGCATGATATTTGTTACAGGAAAAGGAATAAAGCTGCTGGCTACAAAGTATAGAAACTCTGACAACAAAATATACACTGGGAAAAGTTTCGTATTCCATTTGAAAATCTCATTGGTCCGTAGTTGAGTAAGGCCTTGGCCTATTATACCTAGAAGTCAGTGATACGCGGTGTAATGAATTATCTACGGAACTACAATCTTCAAGGTCTACAGTATCAATTCCCGTGTTCCTTATATCTGCTTCAATCCACTCACCACCCTAAATAAATTACACTTTGATAAACTTTGTCTATTGACAGGCTTTCGGGATATCAACTGTCTGTACTTTCAGCAAAAGGGTCCAAATCCTAGATCAATGGGAATACTTACAAATTGCAACTTTCTTTACATGTGCATCTTTCATTTCATTTCATTTTCGTAGATCTGCTTTCCACTTCCTTGGATTTGGGCAAAGCCTTCAATTCCCGCCTATATTGCTGCCCATCTGATTCGTTGATGTTCCTTTCACAGCATGATCCGCTGGATTTGCAGCTGCCTCATATAAGATATTGGTGGGCGCTCTTCCCAGCTGCATCCAATCGCCCTTGAACCCCAAGTAACTTATTGCCGTAACTTCTTCCCCGTAATTGTCCTCAAAGAAAAGAGTAAGGTTCTGGACCTTCCCAAATACAGCTCGCTTGACTCCAATATCTTGTATTTCTGAAGTCTGAGACAACTCGAACTCTTGAACTGGTGTGAGGTCGCTTGCCATGGCAAAGTCTACATCATCACGGTTTATAAATATTTTGAGGGTTTTTGGCGCGGCTGAAGAATTGGAACTACGAATAAGGATCGAGTGTAGCTTTATCTGGCCGGTGAAGCTATATTATATAGTCAACATCCTGCAATGAATGCTGCAGATTTAACGAAAACTCACGGAACATGCATCAGCAACTGCTCGTCAGCATCGCTCTCCAGTATAGGCTCGTCATCAAGACGATCTGCCCATGTCTTTTGCAGGATTGCCTTTCCTGCATCCACCTCCGACTCATTGAGGGTGGTCACATCATCGAAGCTAATATGTTGATAGAGAGAGTATTGCAAGGCTGGCGTAATATCATCTGAGTGGTCATGGGCTTCTCCATGAGAGTGACCAGAATGATCATGCTCGTCATGGCAATGGCCCGACATTTTTTTTGGTAATGAGGGGTGAAGTGGGGGATGGTTGGTTTGGCGACGTGAAATCGGCGCGGGGTGTAAATCGGGATTATTTTTCTAAGGCGATAACTTTACAAATCTAATTTAAGGAACATCATATCATAACTTCAGCATGAGGTACTTATAATAAAAAACCAATCCTAGTGTCATTTTCTATAGAATACAAAGTGTCGCAAATGCAAGTGTAATTAACCAAAATATTTTAAAGAACTGAATATCCAAGTTATATTAATTGTCCTACTGAGGTTACTATTGACAAAAATATATCTACCACATGATTCACTATATATTTAGAATCCCGCATTCCTACGCCTCTGCTTCCGTTTCGCATCTTTCGTAGATCTGCTCCCGAATACTCCCCTACTAGGCTGAGTCATTGAGATTTCGTTGACAACTTGTGAGCTGGTAGCATGATGAGCATTGTCTGGCTGGCTACCATAGGAAGCCAAGGTTGCTGAACCAGCAACCTTTGTAGCTGTACCCACATCTTCAGTTAAAAAGATTTCTGTCTTTCGCTTTCGCCGAGCTTCCTCTCGACGTTTCTTCTGGTCCCTTTTATACTCTGCCT
>Ga0247810_10001029_pt1 | contig 19737 bp, 16 predicted proteins | sample UWRJL119311C1_FD_179918 | JGI IMG/M metagenome (GOLD analysis project Ga0247810, IMG submission 179918) | Plant litter microbial communities from Arlington Agricultural Research Station in Wisconsin, United States - UWRJ-L119-311C-1 | ecosystem: Environmental > Terrestrial > Plant litter >... | reverse complement strand
CGGTGATTTTGATTTTGCTTTTTTCGAAAACTTCTGATGAAAGCGAATCTTTCAGGTTTTCTAATTCAGCTAATTTAATATCCTGGTATTTTTTTGAAGCGGTACAGATTCCGTACGGATCATATTCTTTACTTAAAGCAAGGAATTTTTTAGGGCAGGAACTTCCGGCCTTGTTTTCGTGAATACGTTTTTGTTTCAAAAGTTCATTTGTAGTTCCTCTCAAAGTATTAAACGGAACTCCCAAGGGGGAAATATGACTTAAATATAAGTCTTCTTCTTTGGCATTTATCAATAAATTTCGGGTGTCATGATCGACGCAAGTTGCTTCGGAAACCAATAAAAAAGGCGATCCCCAGCCAACAGAATCAACGTCATATTCATCCAATAAAAAATCATGCTCTTCAGTTGTTCCCACGCCACCCTGAACGGTAATTTTTAAATCTAAAGGCTGGTCAGGAAAATATGCATTTTTTTGTTGAAGTGCTTTTATCATTAACTCATGAGCAGACTGAATTAATTGCTCTTTTTTCTGTTTGAATTCTTCCAGAATGGGACCTAATAAAAGTCCGTCCGTTGCAAAAGCATGCCCACCGCAATTTAGACCCGATTCAATTCTATATTCAGAAACCCAAAGGCCCTTCTTTGCTAAGAAATTCCCCTGAATCATCGCAGATCTAAAATCACTTACTTTTAAAATAATTTTCTTTCTAAGTTGATTGTTTTCATCAGGAAAGAAATCGCTGAAATTTTCAAAATAACTGTAAAGCCTCGGATTCATTCCTGCCGAAAGTACAACAGAGGATTCAAGACTGCTATTCGCAAAACCTCGTAAAGCGGCGTGAGCATCATTAAATTCAATTGGAAGCTGTTTGTTTTTGACAAAATTATCTTTATCTAATTTTGTCATGATATTCACGTCAATTTCTCCCGGAAAAAGATTTGATTCAATATATTTCTGAATATTTTCTTTGAAAGCGATTCCGTCATCAAGTAAATTTTGAAAGCCTTTTTTGATGTCTGAAGTATTGGGCATCATCGCAATAAAATTTTCTAAGGCAGTTTTACTTTCAGCAATTTCTGTTTTAAAACTTTCAAATTTCTCTTTAACGATTTTATCCACTAAATTTAAATAGGAAGTAATTCTTTTGGCTCGGTAATCGTGAAATTTCTGTGTTATTTCTTCATAAGGAAGATTGAATTTGGTGCTGTAAAAATTACGCATCTTCTCAATCAAATCATCATCGGCTATCGAAATTACAGACGAAATGCCGTATTGTGCGACCCGAATTGGACTATCAATCGTATAAGCAAGTCCCATTACCGGAATATGAAAAGTGTGTAAAGGTTTCTTTGTCATTTGTTTTCAATTAAATAAAAACAAAGATTGAAAAAAACATTTGCTCTAAACCTGATAATTGTCAGGTTTGAAATTGATTGAAATCTAAATCAGGATTTTCTTCAAAGATTCCGCTATACTGCGCCACAAAAAGTTGTAAAATGATTTTTCCTGAATACGTTCCAGTTCAACATCGGCAGTTTTGGCTTTTTCTTTTGAATCATTTTTGACCAATAAATTGACAATGGCTGATTTTAGTTTTGCTTCTTTTTCAGGATTTTTCTTTTTGTATAATTTCACTTTAAGATCATCATAATCTAAAGAAGCATTTCCTTTCGAAATATTGTCATTTCCATAAAAGTTAAAGCGATATTTATTAAAAACTCCGGTAAATGAAGCCTTCATATAAGGTTTGCTGAATCTTCCCATAGCGGCAACATCAAAATTTGAGATTACACCCTGAATATGGAAACTGTCTTTTTTGTCTAAAACATTAAAATTCCAATCAACTTTCAACGGTGAAGTTTTCATGAAAATACAATTTATTTTAATCTTAACATCATTGGTTTTTTTCAAACCAAAACCACTTCGAAGATTGGTTGCTTGTAAATTAAATTTATCAAAATTCAGGATTCCGGGTCCTTCAGTAAAATCCTTTTCTTCTTCGTAAACCAATTTCGATTTTAAAACCTGTAAAGTATCAACTTGAAGTGGAAACTTAATATTTCGTAATAAATGATTGTACAGGTATTTTTTGCTTAAATCATCTTTTGGCATTTTTCCACGGTAAATATTGGCGTCAAAATGATTAATTACAATAGAGTTTGCTTTAAAGAAAAAGCGTTCATTTTTGAAACCCCAATCCATTTTTGCTACTTGAGCCGAATCAAATTTTAGTGTATTAATATCTTTTTCTTTATCCAGATATTTTACAAATTCTTTACGGCTCAATTGCGGAATGTAGGAGAAATTATTAATTTTAAGAAAGTTCTTTTCGGTACTGATTTTGCCAATATTCATATGATAAAAAGCGTTCTGTCTGTAAAATAAACTGTCAATAACCAAAGCATAACTTTTATATTGAATTGGAATTTTTTCTTTAAGGGTTGCATCAGTAATCAAAATGCCTTCCAGTTTTAAAATGATTTTTTTAACGCTTAAAATGGGTTTATCATTATCCAGGGAAACCACATCAACTGTTCCGTCATTCAAATAAATATTCGAAACAGAAACTATTTTTCTAAAAGGCTCGACAATTTGTTTATTAATATTTTTACTGTCATTAATAAGTTTTTCACCTTTTTTATATAAAATAACACGGGGTTTATTAATGATAATGCTCTCGGCCTGAATAACATCATTAAAAGCTAAATCCCAAATATTAAAATGCTCAATTGTAATGGATTCTATTTTAGAAAAAAGTCCATTTTTACTATCTTTCGGCTCGTTCTTCGGACTTACTAATAAAGTGTTTGCATAGATATTTCTTGACCAAAGTGAAACCTCAATTTTTTCATAATTGATGTTATAGGCAGTATTGTTTTTCTCGTGAATAATAATCGGTAATTGTTTTTTAATCCAATAATTGAGTCCAATATTGATTAAAATCAAAAAAAGGAAGATTGAAATTACACCGATTGCTATTTTTTTATAGATTGACATTTATCGTATTGGTTTTAAATACATAAATTTAAGTTTTTAAGAACACTGTTTTTTACACGATTTTATTTTTAAGTTATAACATTACTTTTTTACAACCTTTGATATGAAGATAATTAAAAAAATCCTGCTGATTATTTTGGTACTGATTGTCGTTACTGCAATAAGCTTATTTGCCTATATTTTTCATTTGAAACCTAAATATGAAGGAGAAGTTCAATTAAAAAATCTCCAAAAGGAAACGACTGTTTATTTTGATGATTTTGGGATTCCTCATATTTATGCCAATTCACAAAAAGATGCCATGACCGCTTTAGGATACGTTCATGCGCAGGAAAGATTATGGCAAATGGAATTGCTTCGCAGAATTGCCCCCGGAAGATTATCAGAAATTTTTGGATCCGTAGCATTAAAAAATGATATGTTTTTCTCAGGAATCGGTATTGAAGAAGCTTCGGCGAAAGCCATCGCAAAATTAGATAAAAATAGTCCGAGTTATCAATTGACATTGGCTTATTTAGACGGAATAAATCAATATCTCGAAGAAGGAGTAACGCCAATAGAATTTACTTTAATCGGGGTGAAAAAAGAAAAATTCACCATAAAAGACGTTTATAATATTTTTGGATACATGTCTTTTAGTTTTGCAATGGCACAAAAAACAGATCCGTTACTAACTGATATTCGAAATAAATACGGTGCAGCATATTTGAAAGATTTAGGGATTGAAGGCGAATTCAATACCACACAAATCAAAAGTTCAAAAGAGAATATTGAAGAATATACCGCAATTGCAAAATCAGTTGCCGCTTTGTTGGATAAATCACCAATTCCTCCGTTTGTTGGAAGTAATAGTTGGGTTGTTGGTCCAAATAAAACCAAAAGCGGAAAAGTTATTTTTGCAAATGACCCACATATCGGGTTTTCGCAGCCCGGAACTTGGTACGAGGCACATTTGATAACACCTGATTATGAATTATACGGCTGCTATCTTGCGGGAACACCGTTTCCGTTATTGGCGCACAATCGTAATTATGCCTATGGTTTAACAATGTTTGAAAATGATGATATCGATTTTTATCAGGAAAAGAATAAAGCTGGAGATGCAACTCAATATCAAACGCCAACAGGTTTTGCGAAATATGAAACCAGAAAAAAAACAATCAAGGTCAAAGATACTTCTGACGTAGTTTTGACCGTTAAATCAAGCCGTCATGGACCAATTATGAATGGGTTGCTGGAACGTGTGAAAGGCAAAAATCCAATAGCCATGTCATGGATTTTTACCCAACAGCCAATTCAGATTTTGGATGCTGTTTACGGACTTTCGCATGCAAAAAACAAAGATGATTTTAGAAAAGCTGTACAATTGGTTGCCGCACCGGGATTGAATGTTATGTATGGCGATGCCAAAGGAAATGTAGCTTGGTGGGCTACAGGAACATTATATAAACACAATAAAGGTGTGAATTCATTTTTTATTTTGGATGGTGCAAGCGGAAAAGATGATATTACAGAATATCTGGATTTCTCTAAAAATCCATCAGCTGAAAATCCAAAATGGGGGTATGTTTATTCAGCCAATAATCAGCCCGAAGCCATTGATGGTTATTTGTATCCTGGATATTATTTGCCTGAAGATCGTGCTAAAAGAATTTCAGCTTTAATGGATGGAAAATCAAATTGGGATAAGGAAGAAATCAGTAAAATGATTTATGATAATAAGTCTGATGTTGCAGTTCAAGTGGCTCGAAATTTAATTTCGAATATTGATCTTAATTCGATTTCTGCAAAAGAAAAAGAGGTTGTAAATATTGTAAAATCATGGAAAGGAACAACCAATCTTGATGATGTTGCGCCAACAATTTACAACAAATGGATTTACCTCTATTTAAAAAACACGTTTGAAGACGAAATGGGCAAGGATAATTTCAATTTGTTTTTAGGTATTTCTATCGGGAAACAAGTTATTGCCAATCAAATTAAGAATGAAAAATCGGTTTGGTGGGATAATATCAAAACTAAAAATGTAAAAGAAACCAGAAGCCAAATTATATCCAAATCATTTCATGAAGCCATTACGGCACTAAAAAAACAACTTGGAAATTCAGTCTCTGACTGGACCTGGGATAAAGTACATACAGTAGAACACGAACATCCGTTAGGAAAAGTAGCTGCTTTACGAAGATTATTCAATGTTGGGCCTTTCGCTGCTCCGGGATCAAATGAGGTGATTAACAATCAGTTTTTTGGATATAATGATGAAGGTAAATATTATGTAAAAGGAGGTCCTTCAACGAGAAGAGTGATTGATTTTTCGGATATAGAAAATAGCTGGAGTATTTTACCAACCGGCCAATCCGGAAATCCTTTCAGTAAACACTACGATGATCAGGCTGAAATGTTTAATGCCGGTAAATTCAGAAAAATGAAAATGAATAAAGAAGAGATTATCAAAACTTCAACAAAATTGGTTTTTAAACCAGAAAAGAAATAGTTGAGCTTTCATCTTGTATCAGAAAGGTTCAGAGGTTTAAGAATAACCTTTGAACCTTTGCTGTTTTGTCGCTCTGAACCTTACTTAGAAATGATATACTTCCCTTTAACAATATCTCTTGCATAAATATCAAGATTGGTATTAAGTGCCTTATTGGTCGTCATTATATTGGTGGTTTGATATATTTTATCTTTTCGATATGTTTTTAAAAGTGTTTCTAATTCTACTTCGTCATGAAAGGCAAAAAGATTATAAACTGCATCCCTGAAATTTCTAAAATTAACGGTTTCCGTTATTTCTATTGTTTTTTGTTCATCCCATTTTTCTTTGGAGGCGGTCTCGTTTATTTTATTTAGGCAATAATCAACGAAATAAGTTTTGTAATTGGCTGCTTCAATAATTTCATTGACAATGATGGCATTTTGTTGCGTTGGCATTTGTACAGGTGTTGAAGAATTTTGAGAAATACCAAAATAGGGTGTAAATACCAATAGCAAGAAGGCCAAAAGAGAAGACTTTTTTAAATTTTTCATAGGTTATTTTAAAAATTGGTTACAACTTTAAAGCTGTAGATCGGTTGATTTGGGTTTTACAATTGTTTTTAGGGCAGGGCTAAAATAATATTTTTTGGTTTAAATATTCATTGGAAAAAACGACTTTTAAATAAAAAAATCTTCAATTGATTTGTAATGTCAGAGTTCGTAAGATAACGATTACGGAACTCTGTTTTTTGTATTCAGATGATTTTTGAATTTCGAATTTTTACGGCTTTTTTTTTCTTATGAAAGTAAATCTTTTAATGAAAACTGAACTCGCATGAGGGATACCAGCGGTATCCTTTTGTGAAGTGAAACGGAGCAAGAGATATAGCGAATAGCCCGACCCGCTTTTTTCAGCGGGTCATGTCCATGTAAATATGATGTAAAAGGTAAATATTTGGTTTATTTGTAAGCTCTTGTATATTTATTACTTATTTTTACGAACTTATATTTAGATTTTTCTTGATGCAAACTTCACTAAAAATTGCCGTTGTAGGTTCTGGATTGGTAGGATCGTTATTGGCAATTTATCTTAAAAAAGCAGGTCACACCGTTCATGTTTATGATCGTAGCCCTGATATTCGTAAAATTAATTTTTCGGGACGTTCTATAAATCTGGCCATGTCTAATCGAGGCTGGAAAGCGCTTGATGCTGTTAATATTGGTGATTCGGTTCGAGAAATCGCGATTCCGATGGACAAACGTGCGATTCATTTGGTCGATAAACTCAATTTTCAGAATTATGGTCAGGAAGGCGAGTCGATTTATTCGATTTCAAGAGGAGCTTTAAATAGGAAAATGATTGATCTTGCTGAAGAAGCTGGAGCCGAATTTTTGTTTGACCAAAAAATCTGGGATGTAACCCTTAGCAATGCGACTTTGCATATAGGTGAAACCGAAAGAGGAGAGTGGGACGAGAAAAAATACGATATGGTTTTTGGTGCTGATGGTGCTTTTTCAAGAATTCGTCACAGAATGCAACGTCAGAGTATGTTCAATTATTCACAGGAATTTTTGAATATGGGGTACAAAGAATTGAATATTCCTGCGAATACAGATGGTTCACATAAACTGGATAAAAATTCTTTTCATATATGGCCGCGTGGAGAATATATGTTGATTGCTCTTCCTAATTTAGATGGAAGTTTTACCTGTACGTTATTTATGCCTTTTGAAGGAGAAAATTCATTTGATTCATTAAAAGATCGAAAAATGGTGGAAGATTTCTTTGAGAAAAATTTCCCGGATTCGATTGAGATAATTCCGAAGCTGGCTGAAGATTTTCTTAAAAATCCAACCAGTACTTTGGTTACCATGAAATGTTTTCCATGGACATACGAAGATAAAATTGCTTTAATTGGAGATGCTTGTCATGCAATTGTTCCGTTTTACGGACAAGGAATGAATGCCGGTTTTGAAGATATTACGGTTTTAAACGAAATGATCGAAAAATTTGGAGATGATTGGAAAACTATTTTCTCTGAATATCAAATTTCACGTAAGCCCAATGCCGATGCGATTGCAGAACTTTCCTATCGTAATTTTATGGAAATGAGTACAAAAACGGCAGATGAAAAATTCTTATTACAAAAAAAAATAGAAAAAGCTTTCTCTGATAAATATCCTGAAAAATGGATTCCACTTTACAGTCGTGTAACTTTCAGCGATCGTCCGTATGCTGAAGCTTTAGCGATTGGAGATTTCCAAAACGGAATTATGGAAGAAGTTTTAAGACTTGATAATATTGAGAATATCTGGAACACGCCCGAAGTAGAAAATAAGATTCTGGAATTGTTGCAGAAATGATTTTCAATATCAAAAATCAATGTCAATGTCAAAATTCAATAGCTGTAATGTAAGATTATAATTGATTTTTGACATTGATATGTAATTGTTTTTACTTTTTGAAGATTTTAGTCAAAACGCCAAAAACACCTCTGATAAAAGTAGCACTAGTAACTACTTTTAAAACCGATTTTGTAACAACGCTGGCTGTACTAGGTTCAGATTTTGAAACTTTTGTTGGAGATCGCTCTTCTTGTTCGGCGGCGGCTTGATTTGCCATTTCTATTTTTTTGTTCAGAATTTCGTAAGCGCTTTCGCGATCGATTTCTTCGCTGTATTTTTTAACTAATTTTGATTTGCTGTTAATGACTTCAATTTCATCCGAAGTTAAAACATCCATTCGGCTTTGTGGGGCACGCATCATTGTGGCAACCAGTGGAGTCGGAACTCCTTTTTCGTTCAAAGCAGTTACTAAAGCTTCACCAATTCCTAAACTCGTCAGCAATTCATCGGTTTTATAATATTGTGAAGTTGGGTAATTGTCAGCCGTTTTTTTAATCGCCTGTCTGTCATTTGCGGTAAAAGCTCTTAAAGCATGCTGAATCTTTAATCCTAATTGTGCCAAAACACCACTCGGCACATCCATTGGGTTTTGAGTTACAAAGTAAACACCAACACCTTTTGAGCGAATCAGTTTTACAATTGTTTCGATTTGTTCTAATAATGCTTTGCTTGCTTCATTGAAAATCAAATGGGCCTCGTCAATAAAAATGACCAATTCAGGTTGTTCAGCATCACCTTTTTCAGGCATTTTCTGATAAATCTCTGCTAATAAACTCAACATAAAAGTCGAGAATAATTTAGGTTTGTCCTGAATGTCCGTCAGGCGGATGATATTTACGTAGCCTTTTCCGTTTTCGTTGATTCGCATTAAATCATCAATTTCAAAAGACAATTCTCCAAAAAACAAATCTCCTCCCTGTTGTTCCAGTTCGATGATTTTTCTTAAAATGGTTCCCGTTGTAGAAGTAGAAATTTTACCGTAGTTTTTTTCAATTTCTTCCTTGCCTTCTTCTGTAATATAATTAATGACTTTTTTGATATCTTTTAAATCTAATAAAGGCATCTTATTATCATCACAATATTTAAAGATTACAGCAACCACACCTGCCTGCGTATCATTAAGATCTAAAATTCTTGAAAATAACACTGGTCCAAATTCGGAAACTGTGGCGCGTAAACGAACACCATTTTGCTTAGATAATGACATTAATTCGACAGGAAATGAAGCTACATTATATGGCACATTTATTTTAGTATGTCGTTCTGTAATGAAACCTTCTTCTTTTCCTTCTTTTGCAATGCCGCTAAAATCTCCTTTTATGTCCATCATCAGAACAGGAATTCCTGCATTTGAAAGCTGTTCTGAAAAAACCTGAATAGTTTTAGTTTTGCCTGTTCCGGTTGCGCCAGCTATGAGACCGTGACGATTTAAAGTTTTTAAAGGAATCTTTACATGTGCTTCTGCTATTGCTTCTCCGTCCAGAATGGCACCACCTAAAATAATGCTGTCGCCTTTAGAAGAATATCCTTTGTTTATATCTTGAATGAAACTGTCTTTTTTATCCATTTTTATTTGTAATTTAGATGATTATAAGAGTATTGCTTCGGTTTTTAACGCTTTTAAATGGTTTTTTTTAACAGGAAAACCACCTTTTTGCACTGAAAATAATATAAAAAATTATTTCGCAACATTTTAAGAAGATGACAAAGGAATATTTGAAAATTTACTAAAACGTTGTAATTTTTGCATAAATTAACCCTTTTTTTGTCTTATCAAAAAAATGATGTGGGCAATTTAATGAGATCTTTTTTAAATTCAAGTTAAATTTCCTTCAATTAAATTAAAAAAAGTTTTTTTATTTAAACTAAACGTATAAATTTGCTACCCTACAAGTTAAATATAACTAAAAATAAAAATTATTTAAAACTATTAAAATTAAAAAAAATGGCAAACGTTAAAGTTAAAAAAGAAAGCACTTCAAATGGAGGAGGGATGGTTTCAGGAATCATTATTGTAGCATGTGTTTTTGTTGGTTGGTTAATCTGGAAATTCGTTATGGGAGCTCCTGCTAACTTTGAAGGTGGAAACGCTGAAACAGGTCATCCATTGAATACTTTAGGAATGGTTTATAAAGGAGGTTTCATTGTACCGGTATTATTAGGTATGTTTTTAATGGTTGTTGTTTTTTCAATTGAAAGATTTATCGTTATTTCAAAAGCTGCTGGTAAAGCTAACTTAGATACATTTATGAAAAATGTACAAGGAAACATTAAAGAAGGAAACATTGAGGCTGCTATCGCTTCTTGTGACAAACAACAAGGTTCAGTTGCAAATGCAATTAAATCTGCTTTGATTAAATACCAAGATGTTAAAAAAGAAGGTTTCAACAGTGAAGAAGCTTCAGAAGTAATCCACAAAGAAATCGAAGAGGCAACTTCATTAGAAATGCCAATGTTAGAGAAAAACATGACTATTATCTCTACTTTAGTATCATTAGGAACTTTAGGAGGATTATTAGGAACTGTATCAGGGATGATTAAAGCGTTTGGTGCCTTAGCTTCTGCTGGAACTCCAGATCAGGCTGCACTTGCAACAGGTATCTCTGAGGCACTTATTAATACTGCAACAGGTATCTCTACTTCAGTATTAGCAATCGTTTCTTACAACTTCTTTACTGCTAAAATTGACGATTTAACTTACTCTATCGATGAGGCTGGTACTACAATCGTGAATACTTACAGAAAATTCAGAGGAAGCTTAAGACAATAATTAATTTTTGATATTAATAATTAAATTAATTATCAAAATAAAATAAAAAGAGAATGGCTAAAATAAAAATGAAAAAAAAGTCAACATCGACAGATATGACTGCCATGTGTGATGTTGCGTTCCTTTTGCTTACGTTCTTTATTTTGACCGCTACTGCCAAGGTGCCAGAAGCACTTCCTGTTGATACGCCATCATCTACTGTACAAACTAAATTGCCGGATTCAGATTTGGCTATCATTACAGTTGGAAAAGGAGAAGATGGAAAAAGCAAAGTGTTTTTTGACTTAAAAGGAAGAGAACTGCGCAAAAAGACTCTTGAAGGTATGGGAGCGAAATTAGGAGTGAACTTTTCAGAAGAAGATAAAGAAAAATTTGCCTTAATGGATGACTTTGGTATGCCACTTGCAGATTTGAAACAAATCATAGATATGAGAGCTTCAGACAGAACTAAAGCTAATCAACCTGGAATTCCAATCGATTCATTAAATAATCAACTAAAAGAATGGCTTTTGGTTTCAAGAAGGGCTTCTATTGATTTAGATGATAAAGAATTGCAGATTGCAATAAAAGGGGATGCTAAAGAACAATATCCACAAATCAGAAAGATTATGGATATTTTACAAGATCAAAAAATCAATTCCTTTAACTTAGTTACGGGTATGAGAGGAAAAGACTTTTAATTAAAAAATATACACTAAAATGGCTGAATTAAATACCGGCGACGGTGGAGGCGGAAAAGGTGGAAAAGTAAGAAGTAAAAAGCAAAACTCAAAAGTAGATTTAACTGCTATGGTGGATTTAGCTTTCTTATTAATCACATTCTTTATGTTGACCACTACGTTGTCAAAACCTCAATCGATGAGTTTAGGTTTGCCAGATAAAGATCCAGACGATAAAACGCCTCCTGTTAAAGTTGATGAAAATCGAACAATGACTTTAATGTTAGGTGATAATGGCAAGGTTGTTTATTATATGGGATTATTAAATAATCCTATTGCAGGACCAAAAGATATAGCTTATGGTAAAGATGGCATTCGTAAAGAATTATTAGCTCGTAAGAAATCTGTACTTCAATATACTGGTGATAAAACAAAAGGTATTATTGTTATCATAAAACCAAGTAAAAAATCAGTTTATCGTAATTTGGTGGATGTTTTGGATGAAATGGCAATTACTGGAGTAGAAACTTATGCTATTGTTCCTGAGTTTACGCCAGAGGAAGCAAAATTAATAGATGTTCAATAAGTATTCTTATTGTTGACATCCTAATAATCAAGAAAAATGAAATTAGATATAATTAAAAATCAGTGGCTTGATATCGTATTCGAAGGGCGTAATAAGATATACGGTGCATATGAGTTAAGAAAATCAAATACTAAAACTACGGTAAGAGCACTTATCATTGGTTCTGTTGTTTTTGGCTTAGCTGTTGCAGCTCCTCTTATTGCTAGTTTTTTACCAGATTCTGGCGAGGATGTTGTAGACAACGATATTAAAATTACTACGGTAAAATTACCTCCTAAGAAAAAAGAGGAAGTTAAACCTAATACGCCACCACCACCACCACCACCACCAAAGGTAGATCAGGTGAAATTTGTTAAGCCTGTAGTAGCTAAAGCTGATGAAGTTACTGAAGAACCACCGAAGATTGTGGATCTTAAAGAAAAGAAAATTGGTGCTGAAACTATTAAAGGGGATCCAGATGCAGTATTAACTGTTGATGAGCCAGTAGGTAAAGGTCCGGTTGCTGAGATAGTGCAGGAAGATAACAACGTATACAACACAGCTGGTATCGAAGTAAAACCAGATTTTCCTGGAGGAATGGAAAAATTCTACAAATTCGTAGGAAATAATTACAAAACTCCTGAAGAAGAAGGTTTAAAAGGTAAAGTATATGTTACGTTTGTAGTTGAAAAAGATGGTTCGTTAACTGATATCAAAGTTTTAAGAGATATTGGTTACGGAACTGGAGCAGAAGCTATCAGGGTTCTTAAAAAGTGCCCGAAATGGACTCCTGGAGAACAAAATGGTAAAAAAGTAAGAGTACTTTACTCTCTGCCTATTACAATTCAATCTGCAGAATAATGTTACAGGATTTACTTGATAATATTAAGAAGAAATCGCTCAAAGAGCGATTTCTTCTTGTTTTAGGAATATTGTTTTTTTTGATTTATCTTGTACTTGGATTAATGATTATGTTCTGGAAGAAATTACCATTGAATATGGATCCCATTTACAGATATGCATTTGGTTTTTTACTAATAGCATATTCAGCAATACGATTTTTGAGATTAATAAATTCTAATACAGAATAGGGATGTTAAAGTATGTTAAAGTTTTGGGTTTAATAATTTTTATTTTTTTGTTTGCAATGTGCAACCAAAAAAGTAAAAATGATTCGAATAAAGAAACAATTTTAAAAGGATCTTTAGATATTACCGTTGATGAAACTGTTAGGCCTATTGTAGAGGATCAGGTTGCTGTATTTGAAGGTACTTATTATGATGCAAAAGTTTCAGTTAAAACTAAGTCTGAAGCAGAGTTAATTAATGACCTGTTGAATGAAAAAACAAAAGTTGCTATAACAGCAAGAAATTTAACTCAGGAAGAAAAGGATAAGTTTGTTAAATTGAAAATTAATCCAAGAGTTACGCCATTCGCAACTGACGCTATTGCTTTTATTTCAAACAAAGGCAATAATGACACATTGATTGCGTTGAAATCAGTAATTGATTTTATGAGAGGTGTACCAAATCCTAAAATTAAAGGACTAGTATTTGATAATCCAAATTCAAGTACAGTACGATATATGAAGAATTTGGCTAATGTTAAGGATATTCCTGCTGAAGGTGTTTTTTCATTTAAAACAAACGATGAAGTAATCAAGTTTGTAGCTGAAAATGATGGAATGATTGGAGTTGTGGGTGTTAATTGGTTGTCTCAGCCGTCACCTGAAATGAAGAATATTATTAATAAAATAAATGTTTTAAATGTTAAAGGATTGAATAGTAATGAATATTATAGTCCATCACAAAATGACATTGCAGAACAGAAGTATCCTTTGGCACGTGAATTGTATATCATAAATTGTCAGGGATATACAGGTTTAGGAATGGGCTTTGCTTCATTTATTGCTGGAGACATTGGTCAACGCATAGTTTTGAAATCCGGATTGATGCCAATTCATACACCTGGTAGAAAACTGCAAATTAGAAATAAAATTATAAACGATAAAGAATAAATTAATTACAATAAAGATGAATAAATTTAAAATTTTTAGTCTTGCCTTAGTTGCTTCAGCTTCTGTAGCAAATGCGCAAGATATCAAAGAGGCTAAAAAAGCTATAGATGGAGAACAATTTCAAAAAGCAAAGTCATTGCTGAAATCAATAATCAAGGCTAAACCTTCAGATGGTGAAGCGAATTTTGTTTTAGGAAATATATATTTGAATGAAAGTGTTGTTGACTCTGCTAAAATCTATTATTTAAATGGATTAGAAGCTGCTGACAAGAAAAATTTAAATTATATAGGATTAGGTCAGATTGATCTTGATTCGAAAAACACTGCTGCTGCTCAGGCTAATTTTGGTTTGGCTACAAAAGATATGAAACGCAAAAGTGTAGATGAGTTTATCTATATTGGTAGAGCTTACATAAATTCTGATAACCCAGATTATACGAATGCGATTGCTGTTTTACAGCGTGCTTTGGCACTTGAACCACAAAATGCAACTGCACTTTTAGAAATTGGTAATGCATATTATGGAGCAAATAACCAAAATGATGCTTATAAAGCGTACCGTGATGCATTTACTGCTGATCCAACACTTTTAAGAGCAAAAATGCAATTAGGAGTTTTGTTAAAAGGTGCAAAATCATATGATGAAGCGATTAAGTCTTTCAATGAAGTTATTGCTTTGAATGCGAATTATGGTCCTGTTTACAGAGAGTTGGCTGAAACTTATTACAAGTGGGCCAGAAACAAACCTTCTACAGCTAAGGTTAACTTGCAAAATGCAATTACAAATTATGAAAAATATTTAAGCCTTACAGATTATTCTTTAAACTCTAAAATGCGTCATGCAGATTTCTTGATCTTGGTTAAAGATTATAAAAAACTTGAAGAAGTTGCCAACAAAATGATAGCAGAGGATAAAGTCAATCCTAGAATTTTCAGATACCTAGGCTATGCTGCTTATGAAAATGGGAATGCTGATGTAGCTATTAAATCTATCGAAGATTTTATCAAAGTGCCTACAAACAAAGTAATTGGTAGAGATTATTTGTATCTAGGTTTGTCTAAAATCAAAAAAGGAACTAATGCTGAGGGTGTAGTAGATCAGGCAGCTTTTGATGCTGGTTTAGCGGATATCAAAAAAGCAATTGAGTTAGAGCCTTTAGTTGTAGAAGAACTAGCTGATTTTGGAAAAGAATTGTTTGGAAAAAAACAATATACTCAGGCTGCTGCAATTTTTGAACTAGGAGCTGCTAATACAGAATCTAAGAATTATCTGGATGATGCAGTTTATTATGGTATTTCTGTTTATTATGGTAATGCTGGTAAAACAGCTGAAACTCGTGATATAGCTGCATTACAAAATGCTGATGCTACTTTTGATAAGATCTTAGTGGCTTCACCAACTTATGATGAAGCTTACATATACAAAGCAAGAATCAATAGCTTGTTGGATAAAGATGAGTTGATTATTAAAAATTACACAGAGTACGTTACAAAAATTACAGCTAAAGGTGCTGAGGAAATGGCTAAACCGGCTACTGTGAAAAAAATTGTTGAATCTTACAATGCAATTGGTGCTGCTTATGCCAACACTGACAAAGCTAAAGCTCTGGAATTTTTTAATAAAACTTTAGTTTTAGATCCGGCTAATAATTATGCCACTCAATCTGTGAAAGCTTTAAAATAATATATTTTACACTTTATTAAATAAAACCGATAGTTCTTTGATCTGTCGGTTTTTTTATGTTCCGTATTTAATTGACTATATTTGCACTTTAAAATAAAATAATGTTATCAAAAGAAATACAATTAGAGGTAAATAGAGGAGCGATGTTACCTTTGATGGAAGAGTTTTATACAATTCAGGGAGAAGGATTTCATACCGGAACTGCTGCTTACTTTATACGAATTGGAGGTTGTGATGTGGGTTGTCACTGGTGCGATGTGAAAGAAAGTTGGAATGCAGAATTACATCCGCCTACTAGTGTTGATTTGATTGTCAAAAATGCTTCAACTTATGCCGATACTGTAGTAATAACAGGTGGCGAACCCTTAACATGGGATATGACTTTCCTGACACAGGAATTGAAGAATAAAAATTTAAAAGTCCACATTGAAACTTCTGGAGCATATCCGCTTACAGGAACGTGGGATTGGATTTGTTTGTCTCCAAAAAAGAATAAATTACCAACCCAAACTGTTTATGATAATGCACATGAGTTAAAAGTAATCATTCATAACAAACATGATTTTATTTTTGCGGAAGAGCAAGCTGAACTTGTAAATCATAGAGCAATTTTATTTCTTCAGCCTGAATGGAGCAGAAAAGAAGAAATGACTCCGCTAATTGTTGATTATGTAATGAATAATCCAAAATGGAGAGTTTCATTGCAGACACATAAATATTTGAACATACCTTAAATAAGAAAAGCTTCCATTTGGAAGCTTTTTATGTATATATCACAGATGATTGTGTAAATATTACACAACTACTTGAAATTATCAATACATCTGAATTATCATTCAGTCTTTTATGAAGGATCTATTTCTTGGTTTTTTTAATTTGAATCTAAATTTTATTAGAGTTTGTTCTGTTAAATTGAAAGTCTGGCTAAATAATCATAATGGTCGCCTTCCAAAACAAGTTCACATTTTAATCCGTTGGCAATAGCAGCATTTTGAAGTGTATTATAATCCAAATACAACCAATCAAAAGGTTCTTCTTTTTCTCCTTTATAAGAAAGGTTAAAAACCAATTCTCCGTAATATTCCTTATCCGAAGGAATCCACTTTCCTCCATCTTCATCTTCGTCAAACATATAAATAATGTCAGAACTGTCTATGAGAATTTGCCCTCCCGGATTCAATAAAGATTTTAGTTTAGATAAATAGGAATTACAGTTATCTAGCTTTCCAAAAATCCCAGTTCCATTCATTAATAAAAGAATAGTATCAAACTTTTTACCTTCATATTCTAAAATATTTTGGACTAGAGTGTTTTTTACTCCGCGAAGTTTACATGTTTCAATAGCTTTCTCAGAAATATCAATGGCAATAACTTCTAAATTTCTATCGTTTTGCAAAGTTAAACTATGACTTCCGGCTCCACAACCCACATCTAAAATTTTTCCGCTGGCTAGTTGCAAAGCTTTTTGCTCTAACTTTGGCATTTTCTTGTAAGTGCGGAATAAATATTGAACACTCATTTCATCTTCTTCAGAAATAGAGGTTTCGGTAATAATATCTTCGGGTGAATTATTGGTCTGAAAATCAAACATAGCTTTTCCAAAAAGATCTTTCATTGTAATTTAGTTCAAAGATTAAGGTTTCAAGTTTAAAGTTGTTTAATTTTGTAATCAATTTTAAAAAGTAAACTTGAAACAGATTTTAAATAACTTAAATAAGTTAGCCAAAGATAAGCATATCGAAAACAAAAAGTATTTTGATAAGTTGAAAAAGAAACAGCCGAAGAATTTGGATTACGTTATGCAGGATTTGCACGATGCCGAATTTAAAAAATCGGATTGTTTGCAATGTGCTAATTGTTGTAAAACAACAGGGCCGTTATTTACTTTGGCTGATATTGAAAGAATTTCAAAATCTTTCAGGCAAAAACCACAACAATTCATAGATCAATATCTTCGAATTGACGAAGACAAAGATTATGTTTTGAAAAGTGTTCCCTGTACTTTTTTGGATCACGAAAATTACTGTTTGATTTACGATGTTCGTCCAAAAGCATGTAGAGAGTTTCCGCATACAGACCGAAAAAAGTTTCATCAAATTTCAGATCTTACTTTAAAGAATGTTGCCATTTGTCCTGCGGCATATAATATTGTAGAAGAAATGAAAAAGAAATTGCCTTTATAAGAAACTTAAATAATTTGTAATTGTTTTTAGGAACAATTTGTATTTGCTTTTTAAAATGTATTTTTGACTAAATAAAACTCATTTACATAAATAAAAGACTTAAATTGAATCTAGAATATTTTATAGCTAAAAGACTTATTACTGCTAAAGATTATAAAAGTAGTATTTCGGCACCTATCATTAAAATTGCTATTTCGGCTATAGCTATTGGCATTATTATGATGTTGGTTTCAGTTGCAACCGGAATCGGTTTGCAGCAAAAAATCCGTGACAAGGTTTCAGCTTTCAATGGACAAATCATTATTTCAAATTATGACAACAACAATTCCGAAGTAACATTGATTCCGATTTCTAAGAAACAAGATTTTTATCCTAATTTCAAATCAGTTCCAGAGGTGAGTCATATTCAGGCTATTGCAAATAAAGCTGGAATAATCAGAACAGAAAATGCTTTCGAGGGGATTATTTTCAAAGGAGTAGGAGCGGATTATGATTGGAATAATATAAAAGAGTATTTAGTAGAAGGTAAATTGCCTGATTTCTCTAAAACCTTAAACGAACAAGTAATAATTTCCAAATTTCTTGCAAATCGCTTAAATCTAAAAATAGGAGATAGCTTTAATACCTTTTTTATTAAAGAAGAACAAGGCAAGATGCCAAATAGCCGGCGATTCAAAATTGTGGGCATTTTTAATTCTGGTTTTCAAAATTTCGATGCTACTTATATAATTGGTGATATTCGACATATCCAAAAAATTAATAAATGGGCTCCGGATCAGGTTGGAGCATTTGAAGTTTTTGTAAAAGACTTCAATACTATTAAAGCAACAGGGAATCAAATCTACGATCAAACTTCATCAAGTCTAGATTCTAAAACCATAATTGAGAAATACAGTTATATTTTTGATTGGCTTCAGCTTTTTGATTTTAACATCATAGTTATTTTAGCCGTTATGATTTTGGTGGCAACGATAAATATGGTAGTTGCTTTATTAGTACTTATTTTAGAACGCACACAAATGATCGGAATTCTAAAAGCATTAGGAGCTAACAATTGGACAGTTCGTAAAATTTTTTTGTACAATGCTTTTTATCTTATAATACGAGGATTATTTTGGGGGAATTTAATAGGTATTTCAATATTGTTAATTCAACAGCAATTTGGAGTAGTTCAATTAAATCCCGAAAACTACTATGTCAATCAGGCGCCGGTTTATATAAATTGGGTTTATGTCGTTTTATTGAATTTAATGACAATTATAATTTGTTTCGTAGTGTTATTAATTCCTTCCTACATCATAACAAAGATTTCTCCGGTCAAGGCTATTCGTTTTGATTAGTTAACTTCTATGAAGAGTGATTTTATAAACCCGACAATTTCTAAACTTGTCGGGTTTGTTTTTATGTATATAATAAGTAGATTTCTACTATAATATATAAGAGTAGCTTTTATGATAGAATTTTCAGTAGCTAATCCCGCTATCCGCTACAATCTTTTGCGGCGAACCCCGCCACAAAAGGATTTTCGCTTCTATCTGGGCTAGGGGAGTTGTTTCCAGAGGACCATTTGTAATGTATGGTATAGAATAAGGTAGTAAAAGAGCTTTTTTGTTTTGGCGTCTTCGTATTATATGACTAAAAGCAATCAGATCAATGGAAATCCCTGAAAAATCCACTTAAACTATATTTTGCAGAGTTCTGATAAAAGAATGCTTTGTTCTGTCAAGTCCATAAAGTCGGTACATCTGTTAGTAAAGTAATTGTAACAAATGCAAACACTACAGAAATTTCTTAAAAAAGCAAAAAAGAATAAAATTGTAAGTTTGCTGTTATGAGTGAGTTAAGAAAAAGAATTAAAAAAGGTTGAAATTTTATAATAAAAAGTCTTGTAAATGTAAATAAAGAGTGTACTTTTGCACCCGCAACAGCGACAGACGTTCACTGAAATACTGGCAAGCATTACGAATCAAACGAAAAATT